>Ga0209501_10000464_pt1 | contig 48947 bp, 53 predicted proteins | sample ArcticOcean_MG_C_4_FD_187434 | JGI IMG/M metagenome (GOLD analysis project Ga0209501, IMG submission 187434) | Marine microbial communities from western Arctic Ocean - ArcticOcean_MG_CB4_134 (SPAdes) (version 2) | ecosystem: Environmental > Aquatic > Marine > Oceanic | place: Arctic Ocean...
CCACCACCACGACCACGACCACGGCAGCCCCAACCACCACGACCACGACCACGACCACGACCACGACCACGACCACGACCACCGTGCCCGTCCCGAAAGGGTCGGACGCACTGCTCGCCACCTGGCTCCTCAACCCCGACGGCCACACCGCGGCGGTGATCGAAGACGAAGGCCCCGTCCCGGTCGACGTGCAGTCCGTCGAACTGGCGACTGTCGAGGGCGTCGACTACCTCCACGTGCTTGCCACCGGGATCCCCGACTACACGCACCTGCTCACGGACGCCGGCGCCGCCTTCCTCGAGGGCCGCCCCCGGGCCGCCACCGACTTCCGGGAGGGGCACCCCCTCGCAGGCGCAGGGGACACCCTGGACTTCGGCCAGGACCTCGGCTATCGGAGTACGGGTTGCACGGACCTTCCCGGCACCGGCTACGGGTTCTGGCCACCGGGACCGGCCTGTCCCACCCGCCAGGACTGGGATGCCTGGTTCCCGGTCGAACCCGTCGAGGCGGTCGAAGCGACCGCCACCGGCCTCGGCGCCATCGGGCTCTGGGTGAACGGCGTTGCCGTCTTCAACTGGGGCGATGGACAGTCCTGGGCGAACGAGCAGACCTGGTTCAACCTCGCCCCCGCCGCCGAGGCCTACGACCTCGACGTGTGTCCGGGACACTCCGCAATGGGCACCTACCACCACCACTCGCATCCCGTCTGCCTCGCCGACCAACTTGGCGACGACGGCTCAGCCCACTCGCCCGTCTACGGCTACGCGGCCGACGGAGTGCCGATTGCCGGCCCGTGGGTCCTCGACGGCGTGCTCGCCCGTTCCTCCTGGCGCCTGCGCGACTACAACGATCCGGGTTCACCTACCGGATGCGGGGCTACAGGTGTGCGCTCGTGCCTGATGGCCAACCAACGCGACCCGTCGGCGGGAACTGTGGCGACGGACCATCCCGGCCCCGACACGTCGGACACCGCGCTGACGATGTCGGGCAACGAGTTGACCGCCGTTGCCGGCTACTACCTCGAGGACTGGTACTTCGACGCCGCACTCGACGACGACAGTCCCGAGGCGCTCGACGAGCACAACGGCCACCTTGGCGGGCTTCCCGGCTTCGCCCAGCCGAGGTACCACTACCACGTGACCCGCGCCATCGAACCCGGGATGCCGGGGGGCCTCGCAGACGTGTTCCCCTTCTACGTGGGCCCGACCTTCTGGGGTGAACTCCACGACAACGCCCTCCTCCTAGGCGGCCCCGGCGGCCCGGGACAGGGCGGCCCGGGTGAGGGTGGCCCCGGCGGCCCACCCGACTTCACCGAGGCGGCCGAGGCCCTCGGCGTCACCATGGACGAACTGCTGACCGCACTCGGCCCACCGCCCCCCGACCTCGAGGCCGCCGCAGCAACTCTCGGCGTCACCGTCGAGGAACTCCAGGCCGCACTCCCACCGCCGCCCCGACCGGGTCCCTGACCCCGGACGTGTGCTGGACTCGGGCATGCCCTTCGACACCAGCGAGACCGATCGCCTGCTCTCGACGACGCGGTCGGTCCGGCGGCGCCTCGACCTGGAACGACCGGTCCCCGAGCAGTTGATCCTCGACTGCATCGACCTCGCCGAACAGGCGCCGACCGGCGGCAACCAGCCCAGCCGGCGTTGGCTCGTCATCCGGGATCCGAAGGTCAGGCAACAGGTCACCGACCTCTACCGGGAGGCCGGCGGCACCTGGCTGTCCGAGCGCGCCAGCGCCCTCGCCGGGAGCGGCGACCCCAGGGAGCGGGCGGCCCGGTCCGGCGGGCACCTCGCCGACCACCTCCACGAGGTCCCGGTCCTCGTACGGTCACGATCCACGGCACCCACGACGGCAGCGGACGCCCGGGCCTGTTCGACTCGGTCATCCAGGCCGCCTGGAGCTTCTGCCTTGCCGCCCGGGCACGGGGCCTCGGGACCGCCTGGACCACCCTCCACCTCGCCGCCGCCGACAAGGTCGCCGACCTGCTCGACATCCCCGATGACGTCACCCAGATCGTGCTGCTGCCCGTCGCCTTCACCATCGGCGACGACTTCTCCCCCGTAGAGCGCCGCCCCGCCCGGGAGATCACCTGGTTCGACAAGTGGGGGCGCACCCTCCAGAACCCCACCGACGGACGCCCTCCCGTCCACGCCGACGGCGCCGGCATCACCGTCGAGGTCGACGTCGACGCGAAGCCCGCCGACCTCTGGCCATACGTCTCCGACATCGACCTGCCGGCCCGGTTCAGCGACGAGTTCCAGGGCGCCGAGTGGCTCGACGACGAACCCGCCGTCGGTGCACGCTTCCTCGGACGCAACAAGCGCGACGACATGGGCGAGTGGGAGGTCACCTGCACGGTCGTCGACTTCGAGCACGAGAGGGTGTTCGCCTGGCATGCCGGCGGCCCGGACAACCCGGCCGCACAGTGGCGCTTCGAGATCCAACCGCTGCTGGGTGGCACCCGCCTACGGTTCTCGATGGTGCTCGGGCCCGGAACGTCCGGCCTCACCCTTGCGATCGACGCCATGCCCGACAAGGAGTCGGCGATCATCGCCAACCGCCAAAAGGGCCAGATCGTCAACATGCGCCGCACCGCCGAAGGCATCCGCGACCTCGCCGAGGCCGCTGGTGCCTGACCGACCCACGACACGAAGGAACCCCCACCCATGACCACGCTCGGACTCTCCGCCGATGAACTACTCACAACCACCCGCTCCGTCCGGAAGCGGCTCGACTTCGACCGATCGGTCGACCCGGCACTCATCGAGGAGTGCCTCGAGTTCGCCGTCCAGGCGCCGACGGGATCCAACTCACAGTCCTGGCAGTTCCTCGTGGTAACCGACGAGGACAGGCGCCAGGCGCTCGGTGACATCTACCGCCGAGGTTGGGAGGCGTATTCCGGCATGTCGGCCAGCGCAGCGTCCCTCGCCGTGGGCGCCGCCGAGGACCGGGCCGACCAGCAGATGCGGGTCATGGGATCAGCTGCCTACCTGGCCGAGAACTTCCACCGGGTGCCGGTGATGCTCATTCCCTGCCTGCCGGGAAGGGTCGAGCAGTGGCCCGGCATGGGTGCCGTCTCGACGCTGGCGGGGATCATCCCCAGCACCTGGTCGTTCATGCTGGCGGCCCGCGAGCGCGGCCTCGGCACCTGCTGGACCACCATCCACCTCATGTTCGAAGAGGAGGCGGCCGGAGTGCTCGGCATCCCCTACGCGGAGGTCTCCCAGGTGGCGCTCATCACCGTGGCACACACGCTCGGCGACGACTTCAAGCCGGCGACCCGCGAGGGTGGTGCCGCCGCCGTCACCCGTTGGAACGCCTGGGACTGATCAGGCGGCGAAGTGGTCGGCGAGGCGGTCGAGGGTCTGCTCCATGCCGGCCCGGTTGTGGGTGGCCCGGTCGGCAACACCGCTGAGAATCCGCCCGACGACCACCAGGGACCGCTTGCGAAAGTCGACCCAGGACTCGGTGACCCGACAGCCGTCCCCGGTCGGCTCGATGTCGTAGACCCAGTCGCAGCCGCCCATGAGCGGAATATTCAACCGGAAGGCGAACCGCCGCGGCGGATCGCACTCGATGACGGCCACGTTGGTGGGCCAGCGGTAGCGGCCGTTTCGGTTCCTGCCCTTGAACACGGCGCCGACGGCGGGACCGTCCACCCCGCCGGCCCACCGGCCGCCCTTAGCCTCCGGTGACCACTCCCCCATCCGGGTCAGGTCGCTGACGAGCGCCCAGACCTCCTCAGGTGGGGCAGCCATCTCTCGGCTAACGCTGACGGACTCGGTCACCGGGGTCTCCTCATGATCGGTCGACGGGGATCAACAGCATGTTCCCATCGGGGCCCACAACCACCATCAGCGTTGCCGCATCCGACTCGGCGATCTCCATGCGTGCCATGTCGAGGTCGAACCTCATCGGCGGCGGGTCGCTGCGCCGGATCACCTCGACCTCGGCGCCGGTGGCCATCTCGACGGCGGCGGCCAACGGGGCGGGATCAGCGGCGACGATGATGACCCGACCGGGTCCGGGCAGCTCCGGCGACGGAGCGGGCTGCGGCATCGGCACGGGCAAGGCCCCGGCGAGCACCTTCTGGTCGGAACGCAGGATCCGGCGGTGGTAGCCGGTGGCCACCCCGGCGGTCAACGCGATGGCGAGCGGAGCGTGCAGGTCCCAGATGCCCTCGCGGTCGAACGACGTGTTGAGGATTCCGTCGATGACCTGGAACACGAGGAACAGCACCGTGACGAGCGCCACCAGCCCCGACATGCCGAAGATGACGTACAGGTAGGCCCGACGGACGACAGAGCCGACCTCCTCCGCATCGCCGGCACGGACCTGTATGGCCTGCCAGAAGCGCCGCCAGACCAGCACGCCGACCAGCAGCAGCGGCAGGCCGACGATGATCACCATCGTGGTCTCGCGCTCGGCGCCGGGCGGCACCGGCGTCAGGTGGTGGAAAGCGACGAACAGCACAACGAAGACGCCGGCCAGCAGGGCGCAGATCCCCACGAAGGCGGCCAGGTGGTCGGCGGCCCGGTCGACGTCGTTGCGGGGTCGACCTTCCACTGGAGGCAGCAGTTCGCGGTGGTAGCGCCAGACGAGTGTGGCCACGACGGCGACAGCCGCTGCCGCCGGCAGGAATTCGAAGTATTCGACCGCTGGGTCCTCCCCGATCTCGAACCCCCAGTTGATGAGCGTCGCCAGGAACATGACCGACACGCCCACGAGGGCTCCCAACCCTCCCAGCACTCCGACGAACAGCGTGTAGGCGTGGTGCAGCATCGATCCCCGGTCGTGCACCGCCTGTCGCAGCCAGTACCACCACCACAGGGCGGCGGAGACGATGAGGACCGAGGCGACGTCACGGATGCCGTCGACCGTTCCTCCCCACGACGAATAGCCCGTGATCCCCTCGTAGACGGCCATGAAGCACAGGGCGATCAGCCCCCCGACCGACGCAACCAGGGCGCCGAGGGCGTTGATGCTGACCGCGAACGGCACGAGGGTGCTGCGGACCGGTTCCCCGCCGACGATGCGGTCGCCGAGGCGTACGTGGACCACCCAGACGGCCCCCCAGACGGCGAGGTGCACCAGGTTCTGCTGCGGCTCGACGTCCCCGGCCCCGATGATCCCGTCGAGGAGGTCGTTGACAGCGATCGCGAACCCGATCAGAGCCACCAGTTCGAGGATCCCCTGATAGAGCACCCAGCCGAGGGCTCCCTGCTCGTCGGGCGACTCCTCGAACCGCCTACGCACGTTCCGGACCAGGAACCAGAGGGCGATGCCACCGACCAGCAGGCTCGTAATCGCCCACGACGGCGTATCGACATCATCGGTGCCTTCGAGCGCCGCCTCGACCGCAGCCGAAAGCAGGCTGTCGAGACCGGAGGCGACGAGTCCCAGGGCGACGGCAAGGAAGCAGTACTCGAGCAGTCGGCGGAGCGACACGCTGGCATCACCGCTCACCGACGATCCCGACCGCGACCGGCGCACCAGCATCACGACGCCGGCGATCACGAAAAGCGGAAAGAGGCTTGTGAGGATCCCGAAGAAGACCACGTGGTTATCGTCCCACAGGTCGGAACTCCTTCAGGGGAACTTCGGAGAGGCTCAGAGCCCCAGTTCGACGAGGGCTATGACCTCTTCGGCGCGGGGATTCACCAGAACCTGACCGCCCACCACGACCGTGGGCACGGTCTCGTTGCCGCCGGTGACGGTTCGCAGGTACGTCCGGGCCTCCGGGTCTTCCCAGATGTTGCGCTCCGTGCGCTCGATCCCTGCCCGGTCGAACCTCTGGAACAACTTGTGGCAGAACCCACACCCGGGCCGCCAGTAGACGATGACTTCGCTGCCCGTGGCCATGGGTTCAGTCTGGCCCCGGCGACCGGTGAAACGGTCGGGCATCAGTCACAGGTTCACCCCTCCCGCCCTGAGTCCAACGGTCTATTGCTTCGTCGACGGCTCGTCCTTGGGGGCCGGTCGGCCCATTGCGGCAAAGTAGTTGCCCGCCGTGAGGGCCTCAATCGCCGACTTGAGGAGGTCGGCGAACCGGTGCAGTTCCTGGTCGTCCATGCCGTTCCAGGCCAAGGCGTCGAGTTCGTTGGTCCGGCGTTCGATGACGCTGCGCCTCTCCCGACCCTCGTCCGTGATGCCGTCGGCGTCGAGCCAGCCCCGCCCTGTGAGGCCCTCGACCGCCCGGGACCAGTCGGCCTCGGACCAGGCACGGGTGGACCTGATGATCCCGGGCCGCTGGAAGAGGTGCTCGCTGACGACCGTGCACTCGCATCCGTCGAGTGGCTCGGCGATCAGGAGGCCGATGTGCGCATCGCCCCGCCATTCGCGCAGGATCGTGACCAGCTGCCAGAGGCGCAACAGGCCGTTGCCCGAGAACTCCGGCTCGTCAAGCAGTCGAAGCACCGAGGCGTTGGCTGCAGCGAGTGGGCGCCCGGCATACGAGAGTGCAGCGACACGGGATTCGACAACGTCGAGCGCCTCGGCCAGATCGGCGTCGGTCATGGCCTCGGCAACGGTGGTGTCGAGGATCCGGGCGGCAGCCCGCCACCTGGCCCTTTGCACCTCGTCGGGCGTCACGTGGTCCCAGACGCCGTCGATCGCCGAGCGGACGAGGTCGGGGCTGAAGTTGTAGAACGTCGCCGTCACGACCTCGGCGGACACGGGCCCGAGGGGCGCAGAACGCGAGGCGAAGTAGCCGCTCCGCCCCTGGACGCCCACGGCTTCGTACTCCTCCGCCGCCTCCGGTGCGAAATAGACGAATGCGTGGAACATCGTGGTGATGTCGTGCACGCGTGCAACGGTCTTGAGGGAAAGTTCGGTCGGCGCAGCGTCAGTCATGGGTCGACCGTACCCGCAAGGTCCACACGTCGGTCAGGTTGAACCCGTCCGTTGCCGCATCCTCCTGCCGGCGTGAACCGGGTGCCTATGCCCCGTCGGGCCTCGCCGGCGGGGGCTGAACCTGGAACTGCAGATTCGCCTTGATGTCCCCACCGATCAGGACGTCGATCGTATAGAGACCGTACGAAGTGAACTTCTGGCCGATCCGGAAGGGCAGGATCAGGGACTTCCTCCATCCCACAGGCAGGGCTTCATCCCATGCGGTCTTGATGACACCATCAGAGCGGAAGATTGCGGAACCATCGGCATCGGCACCGACAATCTGAAGTTGGTGTGGCTGATCGCACTCCCACTTGGAAAGCGAAACGTTGAGCGCGATCGTGAACCGCTGCGTCTGTTCCAGGTCGGAGATCCTGAAACGGTTGATCCCCGCTGCCGAGATGAAGGCGACCCCATTCTCGATGCGGGCGTAGTCGCACAGGATCACATAATCGACTTCAGGCATCGTCGCTCCTTCGCCGGTATCGGGTGCCACCGAACATGGTTCGACAGACACGCCAAAGGGGTTGCCCGTCAACCTACGTGGGCCGGGGGAGGATCGAACTCCCGACCGAGCGATTATGAGTCGCCTGCTCTGACCACTGAGCTACCGGCCCCACCCGCAGTCTGGCCCATGGCCCACGCATCCGGGACCCCGGCCGTTCACCGGCGTCGGATACCGTGGCGCCGACCCCGACCGACCCCGCACAGGAGCGGCCATGACCGGTGGCGCAGTCGTCGATGTCGTCGGCGGCCAGACACTGCAGATCACGAGCGACCACGACGGCGACGTCGACCTGAGCCTGGTCATCCCCACGTTCAACGAGGCCAGCAACATCGCCGACCTGGTCCGGAGCCTCCACGGGATCCTCACCGGCGCCGGGGTCTCCCACGAGCTGATCGTCGTCGACGACGACAGCCCCGACCGCACCTGGGAGGTCGCCGTCTCCCTCGTCGACGAGGTCCCCACCCTGAGCGTGCTCCGACGCACCGGCGAGACCGGCCTCGCCACCGCCGTGGCCTGCGGCTGGGCCCACGCCCGCAGCCGGGTCCTCGGCGTGATCGACGGCGACGGCCAGCACCCGCCCGAGGTTCTGCTCGACCTCATCGACGCCCTCGACGAACGCACCGACGTGTCGGTCGCCAGCCGACACCTGCCCGGGGGCGGTGTGACCAACTGGTCCGCCGCCAGGAGGCTGCTGTCGCGGGGTGCCCAGGCGCTCGGCCTGCTCCTGCTCCCCGGCACCGTCGGCCGGGTCACCGACCCCATGAGCGGCTACTTCCTCGTCCGTCGCGAGGCCGTCGCCGGCCAGGAACTCCACCCGGTGGGCTACAAGATCCTCCTCGAGGTGCTCGCTCGCGGCGACATCCGCCGGGTGACCGAGACCCCCTACGTCTTCCTCGAACGCGAGCGGGGCGAGTCCAAGGTCCGTCCCCTCCACTACCTCGACTACCTCCGGCACCTGATGCGCCTACGGCTCCTGCCACTGCGCAGCCAGGCGCTCGCCCGCTACCTCGCCGTCACCCTGACCGCCCTCATCGTCGACGCCGCCGCCTTCGTTTGGCTGTTCGATGGCCTCGACCTGAACCTCACCCGCTCGGCGGCGCTGGCCGGCGAGGTCGGAATCCTCTACACGGTTCTGCTGCTCGACCTCTGGACCTTCGCCGGGCGCGTCGCCCGCACAGCACTCGACCGCATTCGTCGCCTCCTCGGCGTGCAGTTGGCGCTCGGCATCCTGCTGTTCGGCCGCCTCATGCTCATCAACGCGCTCGTCAACTGGTTCCACCTCGGACCGCTCGCGGCGTTCCTGGTGGCCCTGGCCGCCATGACCCCGGTCGGCCACCTGCTCGGCTCCCGCCTCACCTGGCGCCCCAACCGCGGATAGCGTCGCCGCCCATGAGCGTGATCCCCGAGAGCCACCGCGACCTGTTCGACCTGCCCGCCGTCTGGCACGTGGCCACGATCGGCCCCGGCGGCGAGCCGCACGTCTCTCCGGTGTGGGCCGGCTTCGACGGCACACACGTCCGCTTCCCCCACGCCGAGGGTCGCCAGAAGTGGCAGAACCTGTGCGCCGACGACCGGATCGCCATCTCGGCCACCGACCCAACGGACAGCGGCCGCTATCTCGAGGTCCGCGGCCGGGTCGTGGCCTGGGAGAGCGACGCCGACCTTGGGTTCCTCGACGCACAGTGCCTCAAGTACAGCGGCGTGGACGAGTTCCCGCGTGAGAACATTCCACCGGGCCAGGTACGGGTGATCGCCGTGGTCAAGCCGCTGCACTGCACGACCATGGGCTGAGTCCCGACGCAGAGCAGGACAATCTGCATGGCGAATACGCAAGCACGCAGTGTCACCGCACTTGACCAAACCCGGTGCCCAATCAAACAGTCGATTTCATGAATCCGTCGGCCCCTCACCTTGAGCCTCGCGACGAAGCACCAGCGATAGCGGTCTTCACCCGGGACCTCCGTCTTCACGACAACCCGGCCCTCGCTGCAGCCGAGGCAGGCGGTCGACCCACCGTCTCCCTCTTCGTCCTCGACGACCGCCTCCTTGGCGGGTCACGGCCTCCCATCAGTCGACTGCGCTTTCTGGGTGATGCACTCCGCGACCTCGACCACTCGCTGCGATCCCTGGGTGGTGGCCTAGTGGTCCGTCGCGGCAACTGGGCCGCTGAGGTGATCAACACGGCCGCCGCTGTCGGCGCCCGAGAAGTCCACCTCGCCGACGACCACAGTTCATTTGCTGTCGACCGCTTCCGACAACTCGAGGCCATGGCGACCGACACCAAATCAGAGGTTTATCGACACCCCGGTGTCGCTGTGGTCCCCCCTTCTGCCCTCGAACCAACCGGAGGTGGCGAGTACAAGATCTTCACTCCCTACTACCGTCGCTGGAGCGCAGCAGACTGGCGTCCGACGGAGCCCGTACCAAAGCAACTGGCAGGTCCTGACCTTGAGAGCGGCCACAACCTCCTCGACCTCCTACCCCCCTCGACCAAGGAGTCGGGCATCGTCGGTGGCGAAACGGCCGGACGTCGACGACTGTCCGCATGGCTGGACGGACCGCTCGACAGCTACGAAGACGGCCGGGATACTCCTGCCGGCGAACACACCTCGCGCCTCTCCGCATATCTCCACCTGGGGTGCCTGTCGCCCCTTGAGGTGGCCTTGGCCGCCTCTGAGCATCCCGCAGGTGACTCCTTCGTGCGACAGCTCTGTTGGCGAGACTTCTTCCTCCAGGTTCTGGCCGCTCGCCCGGACGCGTCGACCGCGCCCTACCGGGACCGGGGTGACACATGGGCCGACGACCTGGACGCCCTCCAAGCATGGCAGAACGGCCAGACGGGGTTTCCGCTGGTCGATGCCGGCATGCGGCAGTTGGCGGGAGAGGGTTTCATGCATAATCGTGCCCGCATGGTCACTGCATCGTTCTTCGTCAAGAACCTTCACCTCGACTGGCGTCTCGGGGCACGCCACTTCATGGAACATCTGATCGACGGTGACGTGGCCAGCAACCAGTTGAACTGGCAGTGGACCGCCGGTACCGGAACCGACGCCAACCCCCACCGGATCCTCAACCCGACCCGGCAGTCCCAGCGCTTCGACGCCTCGGGTGCCTACATCCGCCGCTGGGTCACCGAGTTGGCCAACCTCCCCACCGCCCTGATTCATGACCCGCCTGCGGACGTGCGTCGACGCTGCGGCTATCCACTACCAATCGTGGACCACCACGAGGCAGTCGCGGTCTTCCGGGCCCGACGGGCATCCTGACCACAAGGCGCCGATGGCCACACTCCCCACAGCCGATCCCGGCCCCGCCTTCACCGCGTTCGTCGCGGAGCGCCACCTGGCAGTCCTCACGCTGGTGCGTTCGAACGGTCGTCCGCACTCGACGCCCGTCGGGTTCACTTGGGACGCAGACCACGCTCGCGCCCGGATCATCACGTGGTCGGGCAGCGTCAAGGTGTCCCTCCTGGCAGCCGAGCCGCTCGAGGGCTCTATCTGCCAGGTGGACGGTGGTCGCTGGCTGACCATCGAAGGACCCTGCACCGTCACCAGCGACCCGGCCGCCTGTGCCGACGCAGTACAGCACTACGCGACCCGCTACCGCCCGCCGAAGGAACGCGGTACCGAGCGGCGGGTCATCCTGCTCGAAGCGACGCGGATACTGGCCGGCGGTTCGCTGGCCTGAAGACGACTCATCGATCAGTAGGTTCACCCCTGTTCCTCCGGGACCCGACTCGCCACCAGTTTCCTATGCCGACGATGGTCCCCACCGACGCCGGACAGGCCTTCAACCTTCTTCGGCGACCTGTCCAACTTGTGCAGTAGGACGGCAGCGGAAGCGTCCAGAGGCCCGGGGTCTTCGGATTGGGTCCCTATGCCGGACGTCAACCCGGTTGGTGATCCATTGCCGGATCCCAAATCGGGTCAGCGGATCCTCGGGACCAGCGCGGGGGTGGCGGACTTGTATGCCTCGTAATCGGTGTTGCCTCCCCATCGGCGATCAGCAGCGGCCTCCAGGAGTGGCAGGCCGCTGACGCGTGTGAGCAGGAAGAACACGAACACCGGCGAGACCAACGTCAGGAGGCTCCAGCCCGAGAGTGCCGGTAAGGCGACCAGAGCAACGCCTACCCACAACACGATCTCTCCCAGATAGTTGGGATGACGCGACCTCGACCAGAGACCGGTAGAGATAAAGCGACCCTGGTTCTGGGCTGCAGCACGGAAGTGACGCTTCTGTCGGTCGGCCACCACCTCGAACACCAGTCCCGAGGCCCAGACCAGCAGGCCGACTGCGTCGAGTGGGCCCAGGCCGGGTTGCTTCGTCGCCGTGATGGCCCCCAACGCAGCGGCTGCAGTCAGGACCACCCACAGGCCTTGGAGCGTCCAGGTCATCAAAAACCAGGCGAAGCGGTGTTTCATGACATCGAAGCGCGAGTCCGACCCCGTCGCATGGACCCGCGCGTACAGGAATGATCCGAGGCGTGTGGCCCAGACGACGACCATGGCGCCGAGCAGCAGCGACCGGATCCCGGGCTCAGGTGATGCAACCAACGCCACCAGGACGACGGTCAGGTAGCTCACAGAGCCGATCAGGTCGAAGAACTTCTCCGAATGAGCCAGCCAGGCAGGCAGGAACGCCAACCACTGGAGACCGAAGGCAACGAGTGCACACCATGCGAAGACGGGGATCCCGGCCCAGGTAACTCCCCCTGCACTCCCAGCGGCGGCGACGATGACTCCGAAGGCAACGGCCACTCCGATGCCGGTGACCGATCGGGCCGTGGTCATCGTGCCTCCTCACCTTCGGCGTTGCTCCCGCTCGTCTCGGCGACGGCGACGATTCCTCTGAGCATCCTGGAGAAGATCAGGACATGCGGTGGGATCAGGACGTACCAGTAGAGACGGCCCAGCAGACCCCGTGGGACGAACAGGGCACGCTGGCGGACCTGCGTTCCGTCCGCACCCTCGCTGACCGTCCACTCCAGCCAGGCGTGTCCCGGGAGACGCATCTCCGCGAGCAGTCGGAGAGACCTCCCGTCGAACTCCACCACGGTGAAGAAGTCGACCGTGTCGCCGATCCTCAGTTCCGTGGGGTGCCTGCGTCCCCGTCGGAGCCCGACCCCGCCGATCAACTTGTCGACAAACCCACGCAAAGCCCATAGCCGGTTGAAGGCGAACCACCCGGTTTCACCGCCGACCGAACGGACCACGTCCATTACCTCGTCTGGTGTCGCTCTGCTCGTCTGGACTCGTTCGTCACTCAGGACCAGACCGCCGGACCACGACGGATCGCCCGATGCCGGACCGGCCGGACTATCGGTCCGCAAAGTTCCCGAGGCATCAGTCCACCGAGTCGGCAACTCGAGGTCCCGGACCCGCGCCAGGGCCCGACTAATCGACTGGCGAAGATCGAACGACGGCCGGCGGCCGATCCGTTCGATGGTCCGGTCTCCCACGACGACGTCGCTTGTGAGGGAATCGATGAGAGACCGGGCCAACTGGATGGGCAGCGGGCTAACGAGGTTCACCCAGTGTGAGGACAGGCGGGGGGTGAGGACGGGAACCGGCATGATGAGTCGGCGACGAAGCCCGGCCACTTCAGCGTAAACGTCCATCATCTCCCGGTACGTCAACTCCTCTGGGCCACCGATCTCGAAGATCTGGCCGAGCACCTCGGCCCGACCCATAACGTCGACCAGGTGGCCGAGAACGTCCTCGATGGCAATGGGTTGGCACCGGGTCAGTGAGACCCAACGCGGTACGACCATCACCGGTAGGACCTCGACGAGCGAACGCAGCATCTCGAATGAAGCGCTTCCGGAGCCGATGATCACCGCTGCCCGGAGTTCGACGACCGGTGTCCTCCCCGCTGCCAGGATCTCACCGACCCGGTGCCGGCTCGCCAAATGGGCCGAATGGTTCTCAGCGTCGTGGCCCAGACCGCCGAGGTAAACCACCCGTTCGAGGCGGGCGTGTTCGGCAGCCTCAGCGAAGACCTTGGCCATCTCCTGTTCCATCTCTTCGAAGGCCTCTGAAGAGGCCATCGAATGGACTAGGTAGTAAGCGGCCTGGACGCCCTTGAGGGCAGCTTCTACCTGCTCGGGTACGGCCAGGTCGGCCTCGACGACCTCCACCTCATTTCGCCATGGACGGTCGTCAAGGGCAGCGGCCCGGCGGGCCACGCACCGGACCTGGTACCCGGCTTCGAGCAGTTCCGGCACGAGTCGCCCACCCACGTAACCAGTCGCTCCGGTCACGAGCACCGGCGCATTCAACGCAATGTTTTCTTGATCCACCATGGAATTCCTCACAGTTCTGGTACGGAGACCGTCAGCTACCGACAAGCGTCTCGATCAGGTCGAGTCCTTCCCGGAAGCCCGAGACGACGTGATCAACACCCAGTTCCCCTGCTGAAAGACCGACGACTGCGAAGCCACCGACGATCAATGGCTCCCCGAACCCAGCCGACCTCAGTTCGTCGACACATGTGCGAAGTCCTTCGAGGGACGGCGCGACCGAAACCGAGAAGGCGACGGCTACAAGTCGGTCTGCATCCTCGCAAACGTCCACGAAGGACAAGGGCGGGGTGTTGGCTCCGAGGTTTTGCACCTCGAATCGACGACCACGCAGTAACTCCTCGAAGATTGCTGCTGGAATGCCGTGCTCTTCGGTCGGCGGGCAACCGACGATGATGAGTCCTCGCTTCCGTCCAGACGGTCGGGGTGTCGTCCGAAGGCGACCGAGCAGCGAGGGAACCAACGCCGAGGCACGGTGCTCGTCGGCGATTGACCGGCTGCCCTCCTGCCACTCCTTACCGATCTTGGCCATCGTGGGTACAAGCAGGTCGATGCAGAACTCTTCGATGCCACAACCAGCTTGTTTCTGGGAATCTGCGATCCTCCAGACTCCGCTCTCGTCACCGCTCACAAGAGCATTGAGCAGACGCGGCACCAGACGGGCTAGATCGCGTTTCCCTCGCCCCACCTCGGCAGACGGGCTGACCTGGAGGTTTCGAAGGTCCGCCACCTTGACCCACCACATTCCTCCGTCCTTGGTTGCTGGAAGCAAACCAGTCCGGACGTAGCGGTAGACGGTCATGTAGTGGAGCCCGAGCTCGTCAGCAGCCTCGCGAAGGCTGAGCCTTTCACTGCTCATTCGACGAACGATTCGGCGGCGCGGGCCTTTGCGCCAGCGACTTCACAGCCCGAATCGTCTCGTAGAGGGATGGCGATCATCGTTGCTGATTCCTAACCAGCGAGAGTGTTGCCGAAGATTTGCCAGGCGAGCGCCGACTTCGCCGTCAGGCTCAGGTACAGGTACACCCGCTCCCCATGAAGATAATCGCTCCATCTGCCAACCCCTCGATACTGCAGGTACTGGTTGGCGGCAAAGAGGTTGAAGAGCACAAAGATGCTGGCGAAGATCCCATAGACAAAGTTGGGCATATCACCGCCAGGTCCCACGAGATACCAGCACAACGCCACCCAGGGCACCACGCCAGCCACGCACCCAAACCAAAACGGGGTCCACCAAACAGTTTCCCCAGGACGGTTCACAACCTCCATGATCCAGCCGAACAAGATCATGGCCAGATTCGCTCCGGAGAGGCCGAGTAGGGCGGCAATGTCGTTGATGCCGAAAAGCATTGCGATCAACAGGACCATGACCGTCGACGACATTGCGTATTCGACCCAACGGAAGCGATTCTGGCCTTGTGCCAGCTCGCTTTGATAGGCACGCCTTCCGGGTCCAACCGCCACGGCAAGGTGGAAGGCGCACGACAAGGCGAGAAACGCGACGACTCCGAGAGAGATTCGAACCTGGAATAGGCGCACGAGGCGGCTGGTGTCAAGACGACCGTTCGGGACGTCGTTCCAGAAGAACCCCGTCACCGGAAGCGCGAACCGGTTGGACGCCAAGAGCACTATGAGTGCCTGTACTCCGTGAAGGATGGCCGCAGCGATATTGAGTCGCTGCAATCGCCGCCCCGTTCGAGCGTTGATCGCAGAAGTAGTTGTTGCCATATCCCGTCCTTTCCGTCGTTCCGAAGCTTGCAACAGGAAAGCCTCCCCGGGGCGCTCATCGAGGGGGGGGAGCGATGCTCGCTCCGGAGAGGCCGATCTTTTCCTGCTTCCTAGGGCAGGAGGACCTGGTCGATGACATGGATCACGCCGTTTGATGCCTCGATGTCAGCTGACACAACATGTGCGCCGTTGACGCTGACAGTTCCGCCATCCTCTGTGATCGTGATGTCTGCACCGTTGACTGTCGCAACCGGCATCGCCATTGCACCCACCAGATCGCCAGCCATCACACGTCCTGGAACAACGTGGTAGGTCAACACAGCGGTCAACGTGTCCACATCGGCCAAAAGCTCATCGGCAGTCAACCCGAGGGCCTCGAGTGCCGCAGCGAAAGCCTCTTCATTCGGCGCGAACACCGTGAAGGGACCCTCCGACTTCAACGTGTCAACCAAACCAGCAGCCACCACAGCGGCCACCAACGTCGGGAACTCCCCAGACGCAACCGCTACATCGACAACATCCACAAGAACCGGCTCCACAACCTCAACCACAGGTGGCAGGAGGACCTGGTCGATGACATGGATCACGCCGTTTGATGCCTCGATGTCAGCTGACACAACATGTGCGCCGTTGACGCTGACAGTTCCGCCATCCTCTGTGATCGTGATGTCTGCACCGTTGACTGTCGCAACCGGCATCGCCATTGCACCCACCAGATCGCCAGCCATCACACGTCCTGGAACAACGTGGTAGGTCAACACAGCGGTCAACGTGTCCACATCGGCCAAAAGCTCATCGGCAGTCAACCCGAGGGCCTCGAGTGCCGCAGCGAAAGCCTCTTCATTCGGCGCGAACACCGTGAAGGGACCCTCCGACTTCAACGTGTCAACCAAACCAGCAGCCACCACAGCGGCCACCAACGTCGGGAACTCCCCAGACGCAACCGCTACATCGACAACATCCACAAGAACCGGCTCCACAACCTCAACCACAGGTTCAACCACGGTTTCGGATCCCGACGTGGGCGTTGCTACGCCGTCGCCATCTGAACCACAGGCGGCTCCGACGAGAACGACGGTGAGCAAGCAAGCAATGGAGCGGAAGGTCTTTCCAACAATTTTGTCAGACATATCTTTCATCCTTTCGAGGGAACAACTTGCTGGTCTCATGGGAGACCCTTCAATATTGTTCCTAGTTGGTACTAATTTTGATTAAGAAGGTTTGACTTCATCTAGACGGCCTGTCGCTGTGCAATACCCGAATTACCCAGATCGCTTCAGAGAGCTCTCCCCAACTCCGGCGCCCCATCGGGCCAACTTTCCGACCTGCCCTGCAATTCGCCCGGAGGTGGGTCGAATCAAGGTCTCGCTAACCAGCACCTCGACCTTTCGTTCACCATCCCCAGTGGATTGAATCCCGGCCCGGACACCTTGTGACGCTGAATTTGTGACCACATATCCAGCTACGAGAAGTCCCCAGAAGGTGATCGCATACACCAGCACTCCAACTGCCAAGAGAAGTGATTCGCTCACGAAGGCGCCCCTGGGTTTGCGAGAACCAGTGCTCCGAGCGAGTGGATGGCCGGAACCCAGAGGCCAACGAAGAGGCCTTGCTCCTGGTTGCCCGTGAACCAGAGGCCTACTGCCAAGAACAAGGAAACGAGTCCTGCCGCCACGAAGATCAGCTTTGACCGATTGACCACACTGATTCGAGGACGGACCAGCTCTTCTGTAGACACGGTGCTCCTTTGTCGGTACTCGGGCCTGCTCCAGCCCTCAGAGATGCCATCATTTCTCTTTTAGTGCTAATTAATAACCTCGGGGGCCGTGTCCTTGGTCACACAAGATTCGCCGGGTCCAGGAACCCGGCAGCCGACCCCATGTCATCGATTGACGCGAGCACCGAAGTAAGCCGCACATCTCGGCGCGAACTGCTTTGCGCGAGCATTCGAGAACCAAAGCAACGTTTGAGAAGTGGACCAGGCGTGCGTCTGTGACGGCTCCAGGGATGATCCCTGTATCCACCATCTGCAGATTTGCGAAACCAGCCGGCACTAGCGTTCCGAAGATGCGGATTCGCCTTCGACAGGTGGCCTTCGTGGCCAGCGACCTTTCTGGTGTCGAGGCGGACATCGAGGAGCACCTCGGCCTCGAACCCTGCTTCCGGGATCCCAGCGTGGCCCGGTTCGGCCTCCAAAACGTTCTGTACCCAGTCGGCGACCAACTGCTCGAGGTCGTGTCGCCGACCGAGGCGGACACGACCGCGGGGCGCCTCCTCGCCAAGCGTGGCGGTGACGGCGGCTACATGGTCATCCTCCAGGTCGACGACCTCGAGCCCTGCCGCCGCCGCTTCGCCGAGACCCGAGCCCGGGTGGTCTTCGAGGCGGAGGCCGACGGGGTCACCGGCCTGCACCTCCACCCGAGCGACGTCGGGGGGGCGATCCTGTCGGTGGACCGGACCGACGACTGGGACGCCTGGCCGTGGGCCGGCCCGGTCTGGCGCGACCACGTCCGCACCGACGTGGTGCAGCGGATCCGGGCCGTCGAGGTCCAGGCGCACGACCCCGAAGCCATGGCCGCCCGCTGGTCGGAGGTGCTCGGAATCACGGCCGGCGGCACCAGGGTCCCGCTGGACGAGGGAGAGGTCCGGTTCGTCGAGGTCGTCGACGGACGCGGAGAGGGCGTCAGCGGAATGGAACTCGCAGCGACCCGACCGGGCGACTTCGAGATCTCGGGTGTCCGGATCTCACTGGTTGTCGAGCACGCTTAGAAATTGCCGATACCACTCGGCCCGTGAACAGGAGATCCACCGAGAAAGGTGTGGCTCCGGGGGTGGGGCTCGAACCCACGACCTGCGGATTAACAGTCCGACGCTCTGCCAGCTGAGCTACCCCGGAAGGCGGGGCGCAGGATACCAGCGGGCCCCGGCGATCGTCCTGAGATCAGCCCTCCTCCCAATAGTCGCGCAGCTTCCTCGATTTCATCGGATGACGCAGTTTCGCCATCGTCCGGGACTCGATCTGGCGTACCCGCTCACGGGTCACGCCGAACCGCCGACCGACCTCCTCGAGCGTCGCCGTCCTGCCGTCGTCGAGGCCGAACCGCATGCGGACGACGTCACGCTCCCGCACGTCGAGTTGGTCGAGCACCTCGAGGATGTCGTCCCTCAGGAGGCGACGCGTGGCGGCCAGGACGGCGTCCTCTGCATCGAGGTCAGCGACCATGTCCGCGAGAGTCACGTCCTGTTGGTCGCCGAACGTCGAGTCGAGGGACAGCGGGTCCTGATTGCGTGATAGTTCCAGCAGGTCGTCGACCTTGTCGACGTCGATGGCGGCACGTTCGGCGATCTCGGCCATCGTGGGTTTCCGCTCGAGTCGCTGCTCGAGTTCGCGTTCCGCGCGCACGCAGCGGTTCATGGCGTCGACCATGTGGACGGGGATTCGGATCGTGCGCGCCTGGTCGGAGACCGCCCTGCTGACCGCCTGACGGATCCACCAGGTGGCGTACGTCGAGAACTTGAAGCCCTTCGTCGAGTCGAACTTCTCAACGGCCCGCATGAGCCCCAGGTTGCCCTCCTGGACCAGGTCGAGCAGCGGCAGCCCCCGCCCTACATGACGCTTGGCGATCGAGACGACCAGCCTGAGGTTGGCCCGCGTGAGGCGGTCGCGCGCCATCTCGCCGGCTCGCTGCCGGCGCCTGAGGCGCACGAGTGCCACGCGCTCCAGCTGCACGCGCTCCCCCGTGACCGCCAACTCGGCCAGCTCGACCTCGGCCTCGTTGCCGTCGCTGATGGCGCTCGCCAACTCGACCTCCTCGACCGCGGTGAGGAGTGGGACCTCGCCGATCTCCTGGAGGTACATGCGGGTGGAGTCCCCGCTGTCGCCACGCTCCGAGGGATGCCTCGCCGGGTCGCGACGCCGCACCGACCGGTGTCTCGGACGGATGACCCGGAGGACCTCCTGCTCGTCGGCATCGTCACTTCCGGTGAGGTCGACGGCGAAGACGGTCTCGTCGAGTTCGATGCCCCCTTCGTCGAGCGCAGCGCGGATCTCGCCGATCAGTTCGGGCGTGAGTTCAGCGTCCTGGAGGACGTCGATGACCTCGTCGAGGGTGAGCCGTCCACGCGACCGTCCGCGTCGAAGGAGGCGGACGAACTCAAACTCCGACACCCCGGCCCAACGGACCCTCGGGGCAATGTCACCCATCGGCCCTCCCCTCCGAGTACTCGACCAACCACCGTAGCAACGCCTCGATGGGCTCGAAGCCGGTTTCGTTCTCATCGAATACGGGGAGTTCCCGGAGCCCGATGATGGCGGTACGCAGGTACGAGATCGGGAGATGGTAGGACGCCAGGTCACCGCTCTCCCGGGCCTCTGCCTCGAGTTCGACGGCTGCCCTTTCGGCGGCGAGCGAGACCAGCCTGTGGACCACCCCGACCGGGTCGTCGTCAGTCGCGTCCTGAACCGCCAGTCGGCCGAGCAGGTCGGCGGACCCTCCCCCGGCGGCCTCGCGGGCGGCGTGCAGGTCCTCATGCCCGGCCAGGGCCTGGTAGGCGGTCCTGGCCGTCAGGTCACCGAACAGCACCGGATCGAGGTGCGCTGCAAGCTCGTCGGGTCGATGGATCAGCAGACGGATCGCCTGGTGCTCGGGCGTGAGCCGTGTCGACACGGCGGCCTGGGACGCCTCCCGACCACCCCCACCCGACCTCGGGACCGACCTGGCCAACCGGCGCACCTCCTCGACGGAGACCCGGCAGCGGTCGGCGATGCTCACGACGTACTGGTCGCGCACGAGCGGGTTGGGATGCTCGGTCACGAGTGCCATGGCCTCGGCGGCAGCCAGCGCCCGACCCTCCATCGTGTCGAGGTCGCCCCGCCCCAGTGCCCGGTCGACCCGGAACTCGAGGAACGGACGGGCCTCGGCGATCGCACGCCCAAGGCCGTCGGGGTCGGATCGGGCCATGTCACCCGGGTCGGCACCCTCGGGCAGTGCGGCGACGGCGAAGCGCAGCCCGAACTCCTCCTCCCAGGCGTAGACCCTCTCCGCCGCGGCCTGGCCGGCACCGTCAGCGTCGTAGGCCAGGACGATCCGGGGGGCGAAGCGGGCCAACTTGCGGGCGTGGTCGGCGGTCATGGCGGTACCGCAGGTGGCGACGGAGCGCTCGATCCCCGCCTGGTGGAAGCCGATCACATCGGTGTAGCCCTCGCACACGACGATCTCGTCCATGCGGCCCGCCTCGGTCTTGGCCCAGTTGAGGCCGTAGAGCAGGCGTCCCTTGTCGTAGACCTCGGACTGGTCGGAGGTGTTCTTGTACTTGGGGCCCTCGGCGTCGGGCAACTTGCGGCCACCGAACCCGACGGCGTCTCCCCGCTCGTCGAAGATCGGAAACATGATGCGGGCCCGGAAGAAGTCGTACTGCTTCCCTCGCTTGTTGAGTCCTCCCAGTCCGGCCCCCTGGAGGTCCTCGGTCGACAGGTGGAGATGGCGAGCCAGGGAGTCCCACTCCTCGGGCGCCCAGCCGATCGAGAAGGTGCGCACGATGTCGCCGTCATAGCCGCGTGCCCGCAGGTAACTCCGGGCCGGCCCGCCGTCGTCACCCTCGAGGAGGCGCCGGTGGTAGAAGTCGACCGCCTCCCCGACGGCCTCGACGAGCGAATGGCGCCGACCACGCTTCTTGGACTCGTTGGCGTCGGTGTAGCGGAGTGTGATGTTGGCCTTGTTGGCCAGGTATTCGACCGACCCGGCGAAGTCCAGGTGCTCCATCTCGCGGACGAAGTCAATGACGTCGCCCTGCACCTGACAGCCGAAGCAGTAGAAGACCGCCTTCTCCTGGCTGACCGAGAACGACGGCGTCTTCTCGCCGTGGAACGGGCACAGGCCCATCCACTGGCGGCCGCTCTTCTTGAGTTGCGTGTACTGGGTGACGATGCCGACGATGTCGCTCTGTTCGCGTACTCGACGGATGTCGTCGTCGAGGATCCCCATGGCCGCCGAAACTAGCAGTACCCCCTGACAGCCGACCCGGCGCAGGGCTCAGGCCGGCAGCCGGCCCCGCAGGTGGTCGACCAGTTCGTCAATCGGGACCCGGTCCTGGTCCATCGAGTCGCGATCACGCACGGTGACGGCCCGGTCGTCGAGGGTGTCGAAGTCGACGGTGACGCAGAACGGTGTGCCGATCTCGTCCTGGCGCCGGTAGCGACGGCCGATGGCCTGGGTCTCGTCGTAGTCGCACATCCAGTGCGGCTGGAGCAGGCCGAGGACCTCACGCGACGGATCCACCAGCTCCGGCTTCTTGGACAGCGGCAGCACGGCCATCGTGTACGGGGCGAGACGCGGGTCGAGGCGCAGGACGGTGCGCTGCTCGCCGCGCACCTCCTCCTCGTCGTAGGCGGCCATGAGGAATGCCATGGCAGTGCGGGTGGCGCCGGCGGCCGGTTCGATCACGTGCGGGACGTACTTCTCGTTGGTCGCCGGGTCGAGGTACTCGAGGCGGGCGCCGGATGCCTCGGCGTGGCGCAGAAGGTCGAAGTCGGTGCGGTTGGCGATGCCCTCGAGTTCGTCCCAGCCCCATGGGAACAGGAACTCGACATCGGAGGTGTCCTTGGAGTAGTGGCTCAACTCGTCGCCCTCGTGGACGCGCAGCCGCAACTTGTCGGCGGGCATGCCGAGGTCGAGGTACCAGTCGCGGCGCACCTCGCACCAGTACCCGAACCATTCGTCAGAATCGTCGGGCGGCACGAAGAACTCGAGTTCCATCTGCTCGAACTCCCGGGTCCGGAACACGAAGTTTCCGGGGGTGATCTCGTTGCGGAACGACTTGCCGATCTGGGCGATGCCGAAGGGCGGCCGCTTGCGACTTGTGTTGAGAACGTTGGCGAAGTTGGTGAACATGCCCTGGGCCGTCTCGGGCCGCAGGTAGACCTCGGCGGCCGTCTCGGAGACGGGGCCGGCGTGGGTCTTGAACATGAGGTTGAACTGGCGGGCCTCGGTGAGGGTGCCGGTGGCCCCACAGGAAGGGCACGTGGACGGGTCGTCGAGCTTGTCCTCTCGGTGGCGTTCGCCGCACTTCCGGCAGTCGACCAGCGGGTCGGTGAAGTTGGCGAGGTGGCCGGACGCCTCCCACACGGCGGGAGGCGACAGGATCGAGGCATCCAGTCCGACGACGTCGTGGCGCATCTGCACCATCGAGCGCCACCACTGGTCCTTGACGTTGCGCAGCAGCAGGACGCCGATCGGCCCGTAGTCGTAGGCCGAGCGGAAGCCGCCGTAGATCTCGGCCGACTGGAACACGAAGCCCCGACGCTTGGACAGGTTGACGACCTTGTCGAACAGTGTCTCGTCATTGGGGACCATGGCGCTGCAGGGTAGCGACCACCCGGGCCGACAGAGGCGACGGTTCTGGCGGGATTGCTGCGACACTCGGTGCATGGAGAACGTCCGGGGCATGGGACAGATCGGTCGGGGCGGAACGTCCGGCGACCCGACGGCTGTCGTGGCACGGCGGATGCTCGCCTCGCTGCTCGACGCCGTGCTCATCTCGGTCGTCGTGCTGATCGTGTACCGGGACGGCATCGCCACGTTCACCGACGACCAGATCATCTGGAACCAATCCGCCCTTCTCGCGGCGTCGGTCCTGTTCATCGTGAACCACGTGTTCCTCGCCGGGACCAGGGGCTTCAGCCTCGGAAAGGCGATCGTCGGCCTGCGGATCGTTCGCCGCAGCGACGGCGGCCTACCCGGCCTTCTGGGCGCCGCCGGTCGCACGGTGCCGTGGATCATCCCGATCCCGGTCATCCCGTTCCTCGAGTTGGGTGTGATGATCACCACCAAGGGCCATCGCCGCATCGGCGATCGCATCGGCCGAACCCTCGTCGTCGACCGCGGCGACGCCGGGATGGTCCTCGCCGTACCTGGCCTCCCCGACCCGCCCGACCCCCCGGTGATGCCCGAGCAGATCAACCCGATCGAAGGCTGAGACCTACGCCTTCTCCATAACGCGTCTCGAGCGGACTCGGCGTTCGAGGTGGTATTCGATGGCATCGGTGGCGACGGCGTCGACCTCGCCGCAGACCCGGGCGTCCTCCACTTCGAGGGCGGTCGCCAGGTGGCCGCCGAGGACGGCCCGCATCACCGCAAGCGCCGACTCGGACACGGGACGGCCCCGACGGCAGTCGTCGCACAGCACCCCGCCCTCCCCCACGTCGATGGCCACCAGGTGCTCGGTGGCCTGGCACCGCACACAGGCATCCAGCGCCGGCGCCAGGCCCTCGTGGGCCAACACCTTGAGAAAGAACGCCGGCACCAGCAGCGGCGAAGGGCGCTGGTCGAGCGTGCGCAGCGCCCCGACGAGCATGTCGTAGCGACGACGGTCGCCCTCTCCTTCCGGCGCCAGTCGCTCGACCACCTCGAGTAGCGCCGACGCCTCGGCGAAGCGGTCGGGATCGGACCGCAGCGATGCAAACGTATCGAGGCTCTCGGCCTGCGTGACGATCTGCAGGTCACTGCGCCCCTTGTGCAACTGCACGTCAACGTGGCAGGTGGGTTCGAGGCGACCTCCGAACTTCGAACGGGTCTTGCGGACTCCCTTGGCGACCGCCCGGACCTGCCCGTGGCCGGCGGTCAGCAGCGCCAGGATCCGGTCCGCCTCGCCCAGCTTCCAGGTGTGCAGCACCACGGCCTGGTCCCGGTAGAGGGCCATCAGCCGCCGCTTCCCAGACCGGTCGCCACTACTCGCCGCCCACGCCGCCCACGCCGCCCACGCCGCCCACGCCGCCGAAGCGCCGGTCCCGGTCCTGGTACTCCTTGATGGCGGCGTAGAGGTGTTCACGCCGGAAGTCGGGCCAGAGCACCTCGCTGAACACCAACTCGCTGTACGCCAACTCCCACAGCAGGAAGTTGGAGATGCGGTACTCGCCCGAAGTGCGGATCATCAGGTCCGGGTCGGGCATCTCCGGTTCGTAGAGGTTCCGGGTGATGACCTTCTCGGTGACCTTTTCGGCCGGGATGCCCGACTCGACGATGCGACGCACGGCATCGACCAGTTCGGCCCGACCGCCGTAGTTGAAGGCGATCGTGAATGTGAGTCCCGTGTTGTCCTGCGTGAGTTCGAGCGACTCGTCCATGCGCCGGATCAGCCGCTTCGGGACCCGCCAGTCGCGGCGCCCTGAGAAGCGGATCCTGACGTTGCGCTCGTTCAACTCGTCGCGACGCTCAAGCAGGATCTGTTCGTTGAAGTTGATGAGGAACTTCACCTCCTCCTTGGGGCGCCGCCAGTTCTCGGTCGAGAAGGCGTAGACGGTGAACCAGTCGATGCCGATCTCGTCGGCGCCCTCGAGCACGTCGAACAGGGCGCGCTCGCCAGCCTTGTGGCCCTCGGTGCGGGAAAGGCCCTGTTGCTTCGCCCAGCGCCCGTTGCCGTCCATGACGCAGGCAATGTGGCGGGGGATCCGGGAGGGATCGAGGTCGGCGGGAAGCACACGACGAAAACTACCGGCTGACGCCCAACGCCCGGTGGCACGCCGGTCCCCGCCGGTACCGTCAGCACATGAACGAAGGCGCGGCCGCGAACCCCTCCGAGCGTGCCGCCATCGCCCTCGAGGAGGTCACCGGCCACCTGCCGGACGGGGGCGAGCGGCGACCCGGCCAGGAGGCCATGGCCCGAGCGGTGGCTGAAGTCCTCGACACCGGCGGTCACCTGGCCGTCCAGGCAGGCACGGGCACCGGCAAGACGCTGGCCTACCTCGTCCCGGCGCTCCTCGCCGGAGCGCGCACTGTCGTCGCCACGGCAACCAAGGCGCTCCAGGACCAGTTGGCGAACAACGACCTCCCCTTCCTCGCCGAGCACCTCGATGCGCACCTGGACGAGCCGGTCTCGTTCGCCGTCCTGAAGGGGCGCTCGAACTACGTCTGTCTCCAACGCCTGGCCGAGGTGGCCGAGGCGAACGTGCAGCAGACCCTCGACGGCCTCGCCGAACACGCCGACGACGAGCAGTTGGCCGCAATCGCCGACTGGGCCACCGGGACCGACACCGGCGACCGGGCCGAACTGCCATTCGAACCGAGCGGATCCACCTGGTCGGCCGTGAGCATCGGCTCCCACGAGTGCCCCGGTCGCAACCGCTGCCCACAGGGCGACGACTGCTTCGCCGAACTCGCACGCGACCGGGCGGCACAGGCGCAGGTGGTCGTCACGAACCTGCACCTCTACGGCATCGACGTGGCCACCGACGGAGCGATCCTCCCCCACCACGACCTGGCGATCCTCGACGAAGCCCACACCGCCGAGGACATCCTGGCGGCCGCCAACGGGGCCGAGATCAACGGAGGCCGCTTCCGGTCCCTGCGCCGGGTCGCCTCCGGAATCCTCACGCGTTCGCCGGAGCTCGACAACGTCGACGAACTCGCCGGCCGCTTCGACGACGCCCTCGTCGCTCACCTCGGGAAACGGCTCACCCCTGCCGACGATCCCGAAGTCGGGCCGCTGCTCGAACTGGCCGACACCCGGCTCGAGGCCCTCCAGTCGGCACTGCGCGCCCTCCCCGACGACGCTTCGGCAAAGGCCAAGACCCGGGCCCAGCGTTGCCTCTTGTCCACGGGCAGCCTCCTCGGATCGATCCGTGCGATCCGGAGCCCCGGGGACGGCGACGTCACCTGGGTGGAAGGGTCCCGCAGCCGGCCCGTGCTGTGCATGTCACCCGTCGCCATCGCCGACGTGCTGGCGGAGCGCCTCTGGCCGAAGCGGCCGGTCGTGCTCACCAGCGCCACCCTGCCACCCAACCTGATGGGGCGTCTGGGACTCCCCGACGACGAGCACCGGGTCGAGGACGTCGGCAGCCCCTTCGACTTCGAGCGCCAGACGCTGCTGTACTGCGCCGCCCACCTTCCCGACCCACGCGACCCCGGCTACCGCGACGCTCTCCACGAGGAACTCGAGCGCCTGATCCTCGCCGCCGGCGGCCATACCCTGGCGCTGTTCACCAGTTGGTCGGCACTCGACGCCGCACACGCCCACCTCGCCGAGCGCCTGCCGTTCACCGTCCTCCACCAGAACGACCTCCCCAAGCCGGCACTGATCAAAGCCTTCACCGCCGACGAGACTTCATGCCTGTTCGGCACACGCGGACTCTGGCAGGGCATCGATGTTCCCGGTCCGGCACTGTCTCTGGTGACCATCGACCGCATCCCCTTCCCCCGTCCCGACGACCCGCTCCTGAGCGCCCGCCGGGAGCGGATCGGCGACGGTGCCTTCGGCGAGATCGACATCCCCATGGCGGCCACAGACCTCGCCCAGGCCGCCGGGCGCCTCATCCGGACGGCAACCGACATCGGCGTGGTCGCCGTGTTCGACCGCCGGCTCGCCAGAAGCCACTCCTACCGACAGCAGCTCCTGGCAGCCCTGCCACCGATGCCCCGGACCGTCGATCCCGACGAGGTCGAACGCTTCCTTCGGAACCTGTCCGAGGGTTGAAGCAGGGAAACCGGGCGCCTCAGTACCCCAGGCGGTCGAGGGCCTTGGGTCGGCGCTGCCAGTCCTTGTCGACCCGCACCACCAACTCCAGATAGGCGCCCTCGGGCAGTTGCTCGCGCACCCGGGTCCCGGCCTCCTTGAGCACCGCGCCACCCTTGCCGATGACCATGCCCTTCTGGGACTCGCGCTCCACGAGGATCTCGCAACGGATACGGGGCCACTCCCACTCGGTGACCCGGGTGGCGATCGAATGCGGGAGTTCCTGGCGCACCACGGCCAGCAGCTGCTCGCGCACCAGTTCGGCCACCCAGAAGGCCTCCGGAACGTCGGTGACCATGTCGTCGGGGTAGTACTGAGGCCCTTCAGGAAGGCGGGACAGGACGTGCTCGACCAGTTCGTCAACGCCGGTTCCCTTTCGGGCCGAGGTCGGGAAGTACTCGTCGAAGTCGAACCCGGTCGCCAGCGCCAACTGCTCGATGATGCGATCGTGTGACTGCCCGTCGACCTTGTTGAGCACCAGCACCGTCCGCTCCGGTGGGAGCCCTTCGGCGACGAACCGGTCGCCGTTGCCGATGCCGCCCCGCCCGTCCACCACGAACAGCACCACGTCCATGTCCGCCAGCGCCGAGCGGGCGGTGCGGTTGAGCCGCTCGCCGAGCGTGGTCCGCGGCTTGTGGATGCCCGGCGTGTCGCAGAACACCGCCTGCACGTCGGGCCGGGTCAGGACCCCTCGAACCTCCGTGCGGGTGGTCTGGGGCTTGTTGGAGACGATCGAGACCTTGGTGCCGAGCATGCGGTTGAGCAGCGTCGACTTGCCGACGTTGGGGCGGCCCACGATCGTGACGAATCCGGAATGCACTGGTTGCCTACTCGCGCTGCTCGACAGGAAGCGCACCGATGCGCACCCGGGTGATCCGCCGCCCGACCACCTGCTCGACGTCGAAGCGACGGCCCGCCAACTCGACTCCCTCCCCCACCGACGGGACGTGTCCGAGGGCACCGAAGAGCAGGCCGCCGACGGTGTCCCAGTCCCCGTCCGGCAGGACGTCGCCGAGCAGTTCATCGAGTTCGTCGACCGGCATCCGACCGTGGACCAGCATGGCGCCGCCGGCCAGCGGTGTGGCCAGGGGCTCCTCGCTGTCGAATTCGTCGACGATCTCACCGAACACCTCCTCGAGCAGGTCCTCCATCGTCACGAGGCCTGCCGTGCCGCCGTACTCGTCGACGACCACCGCCAGGTGGAAGCGCTCGGCCTGCATCTGGCGTAGGAGGTCGTCGGCCTGCTTGGTCTCGGGCACATCGTGGGTCGGCCGCGCCAGGTCGGTCACAGGATCGGCCCCACGGCCGTCGAACTGGGCCCGCATGAGGTCCTTGGCGTGCACGACGCCGACCAGGTCGTCGGTACCCAATCCCTCGATTGGCACGCGGCTGCGGCCACTGCGGACGGCAACCTCGATCGCCTCGGTGATCGTGGCGTCCGAGTGCACGGTGACCATGTCGGGCCTCGGCACCATCACCTCCCGGACGAGCGTGTCGCCGAAGGCGATCACCGACTCGACCAGCTCGTGCTCCTCCTCGTCGATGGCCTGAGACTCCAACGCGCTATCGGCCACGGCGAGCAGTTCCTCCTCCGACACGGATGGCCCACTGTCCTGGGACCGCCGCGGGGCGATCCGCTCGGCGATGGAGATCAGGGCCACCGTCACCCAACGGAGGGGCGCCACCCTCGACAGGCCACGCACCATCGGCGCCATGCGCAGGGCCACCGAATCCGTGTTGGCCAATGCCCAGGTCTTGGGGATGGACTCGACGACGACAAAGAACACCAGCAACAGGAGCAGTAACGAAGGTGCCACCCAGCCCCCGCCAAAGCGGTCCTTGACGATCACGGTGGTCAGGCCGGCGGCTCCCAGTTGGCAGACCAGGAGCATCAGGAGGATCGGCCCGAGGTAGCGGGAACGCTCCTCGAGCACCTGGAGCAGGAGGCCGGTCCGGTCGTCGGCGTCGCCCTCCTCGTGCCCGTGGCCGTTCTCGCGGTCGCCACGGGCCAGCACCGCTGCCCGGGCGCGCCGCATGTGGGTGAGGCTCGTCTCGGCTGCCGCCAGCACCGCCCCCGCACCGACCAGCACGACCAGGGCGATCAGGCCGAGAATCTCGCCGCCCGTCATAACCGGTGGTGGCGGTCGAGCAGTTCGCCTTCGCGCTGCTGCATCACCGCCTTCTCGTCGGACTCTGCGTGGTCATGTCCCAGGAGGTGGAGGATCCCGTGGACGAGGAGCAACGCCACCTCATCGACATAGTCCCGTTGCTCGTCTACGGCCTGTCGACCGGCCACCGACGGGCAGATCACCACGTCGCCCAGCAGCACTGGTTGGTCCCCGGGCACCTGGGCGGGATCGTCTACCGGGAAGGCCAGGACATCGGTCGGACTGCCGTCACCGTCGAGGTGGTCGTGCCGAAGGTCTGCGATCGACTGTTCGTCCACGAAGTGGACCGTGAGTTCTATGCGCGCCTCGTCGAGGTGCTCGGCGACGAGCACGTCTGTGGCGAGGCGTCCCCATCGATCGATGTCGACCTCGGGACCCGCACCGGGGGCAGCCCGTTCGTCGACGACCACGACCGTGGGGACGGGTTCAGGAGGTTCGTCGCCCATCCGGGTCAGGAGCCCTTGCGCCTCGGCGTGTTGCGGTCGTAGGCCTCGACGATGTCCTGGACGATCCGGTGGCGGACCACATCGCGTGCGCCGAGCCGCACGAACGAGAGCCCCTCGATCCCCTGCAGGACCTTCTCGATGCCGTCGAGTCCGCTGCGTCCGTCGGGCACGTCGACCTGGCTGGCATCGCCGGTCACGACGACGCTGGTCCCGAAGCCGATGCGCGTGAGGAACATCTTCATCTGCTCGGGCGACGTGTTCTGGGCCTCGTCGAGGATCACGAACGAGTTGTTGAGCGTGCGGCCCCGCATGAACGCCAGCGGCGCCACCTCGATCTGGCCTCGGTCAAGCAACTTCTGGGCAGTCTCGGCCTCGAGCATCTCGAAGAGGGCGTCGTAGAGGGGACGCAGGTAGGGGTCGACCTTGGCCATGAGGTCGCCGGGCAGGAAGCCCACCCGCTCGCCCGCCTCGACCAGCGGTCGGGTCAGGACGATGCGGTCCACCAGGCTGCCCTGCAGGGCCCGGACGGCCATCGCCACGGCCAACCAACTCTTGCCGGTACCGGCGGGACCGATGGCGAACGTGACGACGCTGTCGCGCACCGCCTCGACATAGCGCTTCTGGCCGGCCGACCGCGGGCGCACCGGCTTGCCGCGGGCCGTCCGCATGATCTCGGTTCCGAGAACCTCGGAAGGGCTCACGTCGGAACACACCATGTCGATGGCCCGGTCGAGGGTGCGGTCGTCGACGGACAGTCCCCGTTCGAGCAGTATGACCAGTTCGCTGAACACCCTGCCCACCAGGTCTGCGCAGGGTCCGTCGACCGCAATCTGGTTGCCCCGCACGTGGATGACGGTGTCGGGGAAGGCCTGCTCGACCCTGCGGAGCAACTGGTCGCGCTCACCGACCAGTCCCGACATCAGGTCATTGCCCGGCACGTCCAGGGTCACGGTCGTCTCTGCCATCAGCACCAGAAGCGTACCCGCCGGAAATCGGCTCTGTTTCCTTCATGGTCCAGCCTCGTGACCCGGGGCCGGAGCACCACTACCCTCCGGACATGTCTGTTGATCCGCTCGACCGACTGGCCGCCGAGGCCGGGGTCGACGAGGCCGTCCGGCGCCTCGGACACCAGGCGTGGCTGCGGCGCCGGGCCGAGGAATCAGCCAGCCTGTTGGGGCTACTCGCCGACCTGGCCGAGCGCCAGGACCCGGTCGAACTGCTGCTCGTCGGTGGCGGGCGCCGCCACGGGCACATCGAGACGGTCGGCTCCGACCTCGTCGGCCTGCGACTCGACGACCGACGCCTGGCGCTGGTAGCCCGCCGTGCGCTGGCTGCCATCCGACCCGACCGTGGGGTCCCCGACCTGGTCGGCGACCGCACCGTCCCCCGCGACGGGCCGAACCTGCGTGATGTCCTCGACCGCCTCGTCGCCAACCAGCCACGGGTGACGATCACGCTGGTAGGCACCCTGATTCCTGTCGAGGGCGTCCTCGAACGCCTCGGCCGCGACGTGCTCCTCGTCCGGGAGGCCGACGGCTCGGCGACACACCTGCCGTTCGGCGCCGTGGTCGAGGTCCTGGTCGCCTCCGACTGAGACGGCTCTCAGCCCTTTCGGCGGCGCTTCTTCTTCCCGGGCTTGCCCGGCTTGCCGCCCTTGCCCCGGCCCTTCAGGAACCGGCGCTTGGACGACTCGCGTTCAAGGTCGGCCATCACACGCGGGCCCGCCTCGTTCACGATGTCCTCGGCGGCGTCGAGCAGGGCGGCGATGCTGTCGTCCTCGCCGAGGCTGGCCGGCTCGTCCGGCGTGGCCGGGGTGACCAGGGTGCCGTGGCTCCAGTTCACGTCGACCATCCGCCGGGTGTACGACGGGCAGTCGTCGGGGCAGCGCCAGGGCGCCTCGGGGGCGAGGTCGAGGTCGCACTTCCGGACGGTGTCCCCGTTCGGGTACGAGCGGCTCTCGAAGTACTTGCAGTCCTGGCGCATCGGCATAGGAAGTTCCTAGCCGGTCCGGGACTTCAGCCGACCGACCCCTCCATCTGCAACTCGATGAGGCGGCTCCACTCGACGGCGTACTCCATCGGCAGGGTGCGGGTGATCGGCTCGATGAACCCGTTGACGACCATCGACATGGCCTGTTCCTCGGTGAGTCCGCGGCTCATCAGGTAGAACAGTTGGTCGTCGGCGACCTTCGAGACGGTGGCCTCGTGACCGACCACGGCGTCGGCCGCACCAACCTCCATGTAGGGGTAGGTGTCGGAGATGCTCTCGTCGTCGAGGATCAGGGCGTCGCACTGCACGTGGCTCTTGCAGCCGTAGGCACCGTCCTCGATCCGGACGAGCCCCCGGTAGCTGGTACGGCCGCCGTCCTTCGAGATCGACTTGGAGACGATCTTGGAGGTCGTCTCCGGAGCGACGTGGGTCATCTTGGCGCCGGCGTCCTGGTGCTGGCCCGGGCCGGCATAGGCGACGGACAGGACCTCGCCGGAGGCCTTCGGTCCAACGAGCACGACGGCCGGGTACTTCATGGTGAGCCGTGAACCGATGTTGCCGTCGATCCACTCCATGTGGCCCTCGGCCTCGACCCGTGCCCGCTTGGTGACCAGGTTGTAGACGTTGCTGGACCAGTTCTGGATGGTGGTGTAGGTGACCCGGGCCGACGGCTTGACCACGATCTCGACCACCGCCGAGTGCAGCGAGTCGGTGCTGTAGACGGGCGCCGAACAGCCCTCGATGTAATGAACCTCGGAGCCCTCGTCGGCGATGATCAGGGTGCGTTCGAACTGGCCCATGTTCTCGGCGTTGATCCGGAAGTAGGCCTGCAGCGGCATCTCGACCTTGACGCCGGGCGGCACGTAGATGAACGACCCGCCGCTCCAGACCGCCGAGTTGAGGGCCGAAAATTTGTTGTCGTTGGGCGGGATGATCCGACCGAAGTAGGCCCTGACAATCTCGGGGTACTCGCGCAGGGCGGTGTCCATGTCGCAGAAGATGATCCCCTGCTGCTCGAGGTCCTCGCGGTTGCGGTGGTAGACGACCTCCGACTCGTACTGGGCGGTGACGCCGGCCAGGTACTTGCGCTCGGCCTCGGGGATGCCGAGCTTCTCGTAGGTGTTCTTGATCGACTCGGGGACCATGTCCCAGTCGTCGACGAGCGATTCGGTGGGCTTGATGTAATAGAAGATGTTGTCGAAGTCGATCCCCGACATGTCGCCGCCCCAGGTGGGCATCGGACGCCGCTCGAAGCGGTCGTACGACTTCAGCCGGAATTCGCGCATCCAGTCCGGCTCGCCCTTCATCCAGGAGATCTCCTCGATGATTCGTTTGTCGAGGCCCTTCTTGGGCTTGAAGACGTAGTCCTCCTCGTCGCTCCAGCCGAGCTTGTAGCGGCCGAGGTCGAGTCCGAGGTCAGTGGCGGAGTCGGTGGCGGACATGGTCCGGGATGCCTCCAGTGTGGTTGCCGAGCGGCGGGTAGCCGTCCGGAGAATTTCTCCTACGTCCATAGTAACAATTCCCGGGCCGGACCAGTGGGAAAACCTTCAGTCAGCCGGCAGCCACCAGGCGGCGCTGGCGGTCCAGCCAGCCCAGCAGGATGGCGATCGCCCGGGGATCGTGGCGGAGGTGGTGGCCGGCACGGTTGATCATGCGTAGGTCGCCGGCCCCGTGGGCGGCGGCGACTGCACGGGCATCGAGGGGCGGCACGATGTCGTCGTCAGTGCCGTGCACGACGAGGAGCGGCCGGGGGGCCAACGCATCGGCGGAATGCTCGGCCGAGATCCCGTCGAGCCCCGACACCCACTGGTCGAAGTCCGCCGGATGGGAACCTTCGTCGATCACCCCGGCCTCCCGGGCGTGAAGCAGCAGGCGACGCGGGTTGGCCGCCCAGTCGGAGAAGTCTGCAGGGCCCGCCAGCGTCGCCGCTCCCGCGACTCGCTCATCGGCCGCCGCTGCACACACCGCCAGCGCCCCGCCGGTACCGAAGCCAGCGGTCAGGACGACACCGACCTTCTGCTCGTCGAACAGGTGGTCGGTGGCGGCGATGACGTCCTCGAGCCAGCCGTCGAGGCTGAAGGAACCCTCGGACCCGGGCATCCCCCGGGGTGAAGGCACGATCGCCACCCAGCCCATCTCGCGTGTGATCCGGGCCGCCAGTTCAGGGAACGTGGCGGGCGAATTCGCCCCACCACCCTCACCGGCGGGGAAACCATGGCAGATCACGACACCCGGCAGGTCGCGACCAATCCCGGATGGCCGCTCCAGGTGGGCGGCGAGCGTCAACTCGCCGGATCGGTAGGTGTGGTTCGACACGTTCTTCTGGGCCGGAGGATCGTCAGTCGATCCGGCGCTGTCCCTCACGGAATTGGCGACCCCGCTCCACGTAGGACTCGGCGTTGACGAGGTTGGTCCCCTCGGCGACGACCCCCTCACGGATCGCGGCCGGCACGCCGAGTGCCATCGAGAGGGGTGGCACGACCTGGCCGTTACGGAGCACGGCGTTCGCCCCGACGATCGCCCCACGGCCCACCACGGCTCCGTGGAGCACCACCGCTCCCACTCCCACGAGCCCCTGGTCCTCGACGGTGCAGCCCTCGAGGTGGCAGAGGTGCCCCAGGGTGACGTCGTCCCCGATGATCGTGGGGAAGCCGTCGGCGCAGTGCAGCACGGCGTTGTCCTGCACCGAGGTGCGTGCGCCGATCGAGATCAGGTTGTCGTCTCCCCGGATGACGGCGTTGGGCCACACGCTCGACTCGGGACCGATCTCGACGTTGCCGATGATCACCGCCTCGGGGTGGACGTACGCGGTCGGGTCGATGCGTGGCTCGATGTCGCCGAGGGCGTAGACCGGCATCAGCCGAACTCCGTGAACGATCCGTACCGGCCACCCAGGAACACCAGTGGCGAGCCTTCGTCGACGTGGCTGAGGTGCTCGATGCGTCCCATGACGAACACGTGGTCGCCGGCATCGACCACCTCGTGGATCGAGCAGTCGATCGAAGCCAGACACAACGGGATGAGGGGTGATCCGGACGGGGCCGGCTCCCAACCGGTTTCCTCCCACGGGTCGCCGTCCCTGCGGAAGAAGGCGTTGGAGAGGCCATCCTGTTGATCGGAGAGCACGTTCACACAGAACGAGCCGGTGGACTCGATACGGGGCCAGGTCGAGGAGTCCTCACCCACCAGGAAGCCGACCAGCGGCGGATCCATCGACACGGACACGAACGAGCCGATGATGATCGCCTCGGGTTCTCCGTCGGGGCAACCTGTCACGAGGGTCACCCCCGTCGGATACCTGCCGAGGACCTTCCGGTAGAGGTCGCCGTCGATCTGGTCAGCCATGCTCATTCCCCGTGCGCTGCGCTCGTTGTCTGGCGGAGGGTAGCCGGAGCCGTCCGGCTGGCCTTATCCGAAGGTCAGGCGACGGGACGGGAGGATCCGAGCGAGATCGTCCGGCCCTCGGCGGCAGCCGACACCGCTCCGACGTTGCGTCCCACTGCCGCCGCCTGCGCTCCCTCGAGGAGGCCGTCGACGGTGGCGTCGCAGTGGGCCGGGTCGTGGTGGAACAGCACCAACTCGCCCACGCCGGCCTGGTGGGCGACCTCGACGGCATAGTCGACCGTGCAGTGCCCCCAGTCCGGGCGTTGGGCGAACTCGTCGGGCGTGAACTGGGCGTCGTGGATCAGCAGGTCGACGCCGTCGACCAGGGCCAGGACCGCCTCGTCGACCAGTGTCGGAGCGCCGACGGGCTCCTGGTGGTCGCTCACATAGGCGATGCTGAGGCCGTTCCAGTCGATCCGGTAGCCGTTGGTGGCGCCGACGTGCGGGACGGCGGCGACGGTGACCGTCGCCGGACCCAAGTCGAAGTTCCCGGCGCCCACGTCGTGGAAGCCGACATCGCCGGCCAGGTCGCGGAATCCGATCGGGAAGTACGGCGGCGCCATGAACTCCTCGAAGCAGGCCTCGAGCGTGCGGCCGTTGCGCGGCCCGTAAACGTCGAGCCGTGCGTCCGGACAGTTGATCGGTGTGAAGAAGGGCAGCCCCTGGATGTGGTCCCAGTGGAGGTGGCTCACGAGGGCCGTGCCCCGGAAGGGAGCCTGGTCGCACGGCTCGTCGACGCCGTAGAAGCGCAGGCCGGTGCCCAGGTCCAGGAGGATCGGATCGCCGCCCGGCACGTCGACCACCACGCACGAGGTGTTGCCGCCATAGCGGGCGTTCACATCGGATGGACAGGGGGTCGAACCCCTGACCCCGTAGAAGGTGACATCGAGTGTGGCGTCGAGCGTGTCGTCCATCGCTGCGCGAGGGTAGTGACGGCCCGGGGCCCGCGAGCGTGGCTGTGACCCATCTCACGCCGGGTGCCCCACGCCGATTACCACGTGCGAGACTGGTGGCGATGGCGCCAGCTCTCCCCACCCTCTCCGGAACTCCCACGATTCCCGACGGACTCGTGGCCGTCGTCAAGGAGGCCTGCCCCGCCTGCCAACTCGTCGCCCCCGTCCTCGAGCACCTCGCCGACGTGGCGGGGCTGGTCGTCTACACCCAGGACGACCCGACGTTCCCCACTGCAGCCGACTGGGTGATCGACGACACCGACCTCGTCGCCAGCTGGCAGATCGACCTCGATGCCGTTCCGACACTCGTTCGCCGGGTCGACGGAGTCGAGGTCGCCCGCACCATCGGCTGGGACCGCGACAGCTGGGAGGAGCTCACCGGCATCACCGGCCTCGGCGACGGCCTCCCCGTCTTCAAGCCCGGCTGAGGCTCCCTCACGGTCGAACCCGGTCGGGTCGACGAACTCCGGGCACGGTTCGGCACCACCGGGCTCACCTCCCGCCGCGTCGAACTGGCCGAGCTCGAGGATGACCACGAGGCACTGTTCGACCGCGGGTGGACCGACGGCCTCCCGGTCGTCCCACCCACCGAGGCACGCGTGGCCAGAATGCTCGAGGGCACCACCCGACCCCCTGACGAGGTCGTGGCACTTGTCCCACCGAACATCGTCGGGTGCACGGTCGAGAAGGTGGCCGTCAACGCCGTGATGGCCGGCTGCCGCCCCGAGTACCTGCCGGTCGTCCTGGCAGCGATCGAGGCGATCTGCACCGACGAGTTCAACATGCACGGCGTGCTCGCCACCACGATGTCGGTCGGACCGATCCTCGTGGTCAACGGGCCCATCGCCGTCGCCATCAGCATGAACTCGGGGATCAACGTCCTCGGCCACGGCAACCGGGCCAACTCGACCATCGGCCGGGCGGTCCAACTGGTGACGAGAAACATCGGTGGCGGTGCCCCCGGTGGCATCGACCGGGCCACGCTCGGTCACGTCGGCAAGCAGGGCTTCTGCTTCGCCGAGGACGAGGCGGGCTCTCCCTGGAACTCGCTCGCCGAGGAGCGGGGCTTCGACCGGTCACAGAGCACGGTCACGGCGTTCTGTGGCGAGGGACCCAGCCTGGTCATGGACCAGCTCAGCCGCTCCCCCGAGTCACTCACGCGGTCGCTGGCTGCCAGCCTGCGCAGCGCCGTCTCGCCACGCGTCGTATTGGGCATGGACGCCATGCTGGTCATCTCGCCCGAGCACATGGCCCGCTACCGCGACGCCGGCTGGGACCGCACGCGTTTCCTCGCCGAACTCACCGAGTGCCTGATGCTCGACACCGACCGGATCGTCGCCGGCGCCGACGGCATCGAGGAGGGCCTCCCTCCCGAACTGGCCGGCCACCGCCTGCCCAAGTTCCGCCCCGGCGGCCTGCTCGTCGTCCATGCCGGTGGGTCCGCCGGCCTGTTCTCGGCCGTCATCGGCGGCTGGAAGAACGGCCCCGGCGGCTCCGACCCCGTCACGAGGGAGATCACGCCATGACCACCACCGTCCTCGACCCGACCGCCGAGCAGCGGCCCGCCACGAGGGAGCGCACCGACCGGCCCGAGTCCCTTTCCGGCCTGACGGTCGGCCTGCTCGACATCTCGAAGCCCCGGGGCGACGTCTTCCTGAACCGGGTCGAGGAACGCCTCTGCGCCATGGGGGCGACGGTCGTCCGCTACGCCAAGCCCACCTTCACCAAGCCGGCGCCCGTCGACCTGCGCCATGAGATCTCCACGCAGTGCGACGCCGTCATCGAGGCTCTCGCCGATTGAGGATCCTGTACGACGTGCAGTGTGCACGACATTAACGATCTCGAGCGAAGGGGTGTGCCGGGGGTCTTCGTGGCCTCCGACACCTTCACTGACGCAGCTGCCCTCCAGGCCGCCGGGCTGGGCCTCGACGTGGCCAGTGTGTTCGTGGCGCACCCGATCCAGGACCGTACCGACGAGGAGATGACGACCCTGGCCGACGGCGCCATCGACGCTCTCGTCGCCGCAATCACCGGACCCGGCTGAACCCCGGTTCGAGGCTCCTCAGGGGAGCCGGTAGGCCGAACCGGATCGGACGGCCATGCCGTCCGCCACGACCCCCGCAGCGACCTGTTCGGAGCGCCCGGGGTCGTCGGGCCATCCCATGACCGCGGCGAGGTGCCGGGCCGCCACCGGCCCCCGTCCCATCGCCGCCACGAGGCGTCCTCGGCCCTGCCGGTCGGAGCCCTCGAAGCGTGACTGCGTGCCACTCACGCCGGCCGAGCCAGCGGCCGGATCGGGGCCGCTCCCCTGCCAGGCACATCCCCCGGAGACCGGGCACTCCCCGCACCGGGGGCGCCGCGCCCGGCATACGAGCGCCCCCAGGTCGAGCATCACCTGGTTCCACGCCCAGCCCTCCTCGTCCGGGACCGAAGCGTCGGCCAGCGCCTGTGCCCCGCCCGTAGTGAGGCGACGCCCGGCACGGCGAGCCAACACCCGGGCCACGTTCGTGTCGACGACGGCGACGTCCTCCTCGAAGGCGAAGGCCAGCACTGCCCTGGCCGTGTAGGAGCCGATGCCGGGCAGCGCCAGCAGCGCATCGAGGTCGGCGGGCAGGTCGCCCCCGTGCATCGCCACCACCTGCGTGGCACAACGGTGGAGGTTGACCGCCCGCCGGTTGTAGCCGAGGCCCGACCACTCGCGGAGTACGTCACCCACCCGCGCGTCCGCGCAAGCAGCCGGATCGGGAAAGCGGTCGAGGAACCTCCCCCAGCGGGGCACGACACGGTCGACCCGGGTCTGCTGGAGCATCACCTCGGCGACGAGTACGGACCACGGGTCCCGGGTCTGTCGCCACGGAAGGTCGCGCAGTCGAGGACGCCCCCACTCGAGGAGGTCGCGCGACGATGGCGAACTCATGGAGGGCTCAGCTTCCGCCGGCGAACAATTCGGGGACGACCGGTCCCTCCGCCCGGGCCGATGCCCGCTCGGGGCTGGTCCGACCCATCGGCCCGATCACGGCCGACGCCGACGACGTGTCGAGCAGTTCGAGGCCGTGGGACCCCGGATCGAGGCCGTCGGTCGCCAGGTCCCACATCCGCCGGGGAGGCACCGTCCCCAACCCGGCCAGCACCCACACCTCAGCGCCTGCAGAGACGGCGGCCTCGACGAACGCCGCAGTCCCCTCCGGGGCCAACCACTCCTCCGGTCCCCAGAGGCAGGCCCTGCACACCACGATGTCGGCGGCCACCACGGCCGCGGGCTCACCGTCGACGACCTGCACCCCTCGTTCCCCGTGGCCCACACCGAGGGTGGCCCCCGGACCGGTGACGACCACCGCCCCGTCGGGCAGGGCGACGGCTGCCCGCTCGCCTGTCGGGTCGCTCCGCAACCGGTCCACGGCCCCACCCAGTGCCGACGGCTGGTCAGACGCCGCCAGGGCCGTCGCCGCCAACCACAACAGCGGCCCGTCCCCCGGTCGACGGGCCAGCAGGCGTCGACAGGCGATCAACAGCCCGCCGGGTCGGCTCGCCACCGGAGCCAGCGCGGCACCGGCCTCGATGGCCACGGACCGCACCCTTTCTCCCGGGTACGCACCTGATCGAGCCACGAGCCGGAGGTGTTCCATCGGATGCACGCAAGGACGGTAATCGGAGCGCAACGGGGCAGGCACGCCGGTGCCCCCCGGTCGGTGCCGCGCTAGCGTTTGTGGCCGTGGCACAGGACCCATCCCTCGACATCGAACTGCACCCGATCGGTGGCGACCCCCTGCCGCTCTCGCAACTGCTCACGTTGTTCCCGCTGGCGGCAGTCGTGCTGGACCCGTACACGCATGAGAGTTCCTGGCTGCTCGACACGGCCCGCCGCATCCTCAACGAGTTCCGTGAGGCCGACGTCCGCGTGGCCTACCTCGTCACCGGCACCGACGATGACGGAGCCGCCCGCTTCCTCGGACCGCTGGCCGACGAGATCCTCGGGCTGGCCGACCCCGACCGGGAGCTGGTCCGCTCGCTCGACCTCGGAACCCTGCCGGCACTCGTGGCGATCCGTCAGGACGGCCACCTGCTCGGAGCAGCCGAGGGCTGGAACCCGGGCACCTGGAACGAGGTCATCGATGCCCTCGTGGCGTTGACCGCCTGGTCGCGTCCCGAGATTCCCGCTGTCGGCGATCCGGCTCCCTACGCGGGCACGGCGGCACTGGGCTGAGTGCTGCCCACCTGCCTTCCCGCCCCAGCACCGGCCGCACTGACATGAAGGTCCGCATCGGCTTCGGTTTCGGCGGATCGGCGCACCCCGGCGACACCGGCCTGTTCGGTCGCCTCGTCGACAACCTCGAGTCCCTCGGCTTCGACTCCCTCTGGGTGAGCGAGCGGGCCAACGGCCTCACTCTCGACCCGATGGTCGCCATGTCCTATGCGGCCGGCCGCACCGAACGCCTCAAGTTCGGGCCGGCGGTCATGGTGCTTCCCGGCCGCAATCCGGTGCTCTGCGCCAAGGCCATCGCCAGCCTCGACCTTGTCTCCGGCGGGCGGGCCCTCCCCGCCTTCGGCCTCGGAATCGCCGACGCCGCCGAGCACCAGGCGTTCGGGGTCGCCCGTGGCGACCGGGCGGCCTGGTTCGACGAGGCCCTGCCCCTGATGCGTCGGCTCTGGGACGCCGGCGAGGACGCCGTCGACCACGAGGGGCCGCGCTTCACGCTCTCCGGAGTGCGGGTGCAGCCCAAGCCCGTCCAGCAGCCCATCGAAGTCTGGCTGGGCGGCTTCGCCCCGTCGGAATTGAGACGCTGCGGCCGCCTGGGTGACGGCTGGCTCCCCTCGTTCACGACCCCGGCGGCCGTCTCAGCGGGGATCGCCACCATTCAGGAGGCGGCGGCGGACTGCGGTCGCGAGATCGACCCCGGCCACTTCGGGGCGCTCGTCCCCTTCGTCCACCGCTCGCTCCCCGAGCGCTTCGTCGCCAGGCTCCGCGATCGCCAACCCGGCCTGGATCCGGCCGAGGTCATCGCCACCGGGGTGGCCGGACTGGCCGACCGACTGCGCTCGTTCGTCGATGCCGGGGCGACCAAGTTCGTGTTGTTCCCGCTCGACGAGCCCGACGACTGGCAGGGAACCCTCAACGCCGTGGCCGACGAGTGCCTACCCCTCCAGACCTGAGTTCCTGATGACCGAGCACACCTCCCGCCCCGTCGCCGTCGCTCCCGACACCCGGCCCGCCATGTACGAACGACTGTGTGCCGCCGTCGACGCTGCCGGAGCGGACCGGGTAGGCGTCGGGGACGCCGAAGGCCTCGTCTGGGCCGACCCCGGCAACACCGACGACTTCCCGGCGATCGTGGTGGGCGCCGACCGGCTCGAGTGGATCCAGCTCCCCTACGCCGGCATCGAGCCATTCGCCCACCACCTCGACGAGCGCTGGGCCTGGACGTGTGGCAAGGGCGTCTACGCACCGGCGGTGGCCGAGACGGCGCTGGCCATGGCACTGGCCGGCTTCAAGCACCTCCACGGCTACTCGCGTGCGGACACCTGGTCGGCCCCCGTCGGCCGCCTGCTCGCCGGCAGCCGGGTCACCATCCTGGGCGGTGGGGGAATCGCCGAGTGCCTGCTTGCCCTGCTCTCCCCTTTCGGCTGCGACACGACGGTGATCCGTCGCAGCGAGCATCCGTTGGCCGGCGCCGACCGCACCCTCACCGTCGACCGCCTGCCCGACGTGCTCCCGTCGACCGACCTGCTGGTCGTCGCCCTCGCTCTCACTGCCGAGACCCGGGGGATCATCGACACCGCCGCCATCGACCTGCTCCCCGACAATGCCTGGATCGTAAATGTGGCCCGCGGTGGACACATCGTCACCGACGACCTGGTCGCCGCCCTGTCCGATGGGCGCCTCGGCGGTGCCGCCCTCGACGTAACCGACCCGGAGCCACTGCCCGACGGCCATCCGCTCTGGGCCCTGCCGAACTGCCTGGTCACACCACACATCGCCAACACGCCCGAGATGGGCCTGGACCTGCTCGAGCCGTTCGTCGAGGAGAACGTGCGTCGCTTCTGCGAGGGCCGGGCCCTCCTCGCCCCCGTCGACGTGGCACTCGGCTACTGATCGTGGCGCTGGCCTCCCAGGTCGCCGCCGTCGGCCTCGCCCTGGTGTTCATCGTGGCGGGCGTCGCCAAGTTGCGCTCGCCGGTTGACACACGCCGTGCCCTCGGTGCCCTCGGACTGCCCCGCCCGGACGTCCTCGGCGTGGCGGTCCCCGTGGTGGAGTTGGCCACCGCACTGCTGCTGCTCCTCGACCCGGTCACGGGGGGAGCCAGCGCCGTCGCCCTGCTGGCCGCCTTCACCACGCTGCTGGTCGGGCGGCTCCGGGCCGGCCACACCGAGGGCTGCGGCTGCTTCGGGGCCTGGTCGACACGGCCGCTCTCGTGGGCCGACGTGGTGCGCAACCTCTCACTGATTGCCATTGGTTGCGTCGCCGTCCTCGGCTGATCCCACAGCCGTACCGTTTGCTACGGTCCGGTACCCGGCAACGGCAGCACAGACCTACTCCACGGCCTGGTCGCCGAACCCACTACCTCCCCCGAGAACCTCCTCCGAGAGAATGCGAGCACCCCCATGGACGGCCTGATGATGGACACCCCGCTGTCGCTGGTCCACCTGTTCGACCGTGCCACGAAGATCCATGCCGCCAAGGAGATCGTGACCGCCACGCCTGCAGGGAGGGAGCGGCTCTCCTACGGTGAGTGGGGCGAACGCACCCGACGGCTCGGTGGTGTGCTCGACGACCTCGGCATCACCGAGGACGGGAGGGTCGCCACGTTCGCCTGGAACACCGCACGCCACCTCGAGCTCTACTTCGCCCCACCCTGCAGCGGACGGGTGTCGCACACGCTGAACCTTCGGCTCTTCCCCGAACAACTCACCTACATCGCCAACCACGCCGAGGATGAGGTCATCTTCCTCGACCACTCGGTAGCCGGACTGATCTGGCCACTCATGGACCAGTTCGACACGGTCCGCCACGTGGTCCTCATGGACGACGGCGCTCCCGCTCCCGATGCCGACGCCATCCGCCCCGAGGTCCACGACTACGAGGAACTGCTGGCTGCCGCCTCACCCGTCGACTGGATCGACGTCGACGAGAACCGGGCCGGCTCGATGATGTACACCTCGGGCACCACCGGGAACCCGAAGGGCGTCGTCTACTCGCACCGCTCGATGGTGCTCCACACCTTCGGGGCGATGATGTCCGACACGCTCGGTGTCAACGAGCGCGATGTGATCCTGCCCGTGGTACCCATGTTCCACGCCAACGCCTGGGGACTCGCCCACGCCGGCGTGGCAACCGGCGCCACCCTCGTGATGCCCGGTCCGGACCTCAGCGCACCGGCGCTCGCCAACCTCATCGAATCCGAGCGCGTCACGCTGGCCGCCGGGGTGCCCACCATCTGGATGGGCGTGTTGCCCGAGTTGGCCAGCCGCGACGTGTCGTCCCTGCGGGCCATCCCGTGTGGCGGCTCGGCGGTTCCCCGGGCCCTCTCCGAGGGCTACCGGGAGCAGACCGGCCTGCCGCTCCTGCAGGCCTGGGGCATGACCGAGACCAGCCCCCTCGCCGCCGTCTGCAACATCAAGTCGACGCTCGACCACCTCGACGACGACGCCAAGGCCGACCTGAGGACCACCGTGGGTCTCATCGCCCCCGGTGTCGACTTCCGCATTGCCGACCAGGAGACCGACGAGGAACTCCCGTGGGACGGCGAGACCCGAGGCGAACTCCAGGTCCGCGGCCCGTGGGTTGCCAGGACCTACTACAACGACGAGCGGGCCGCAGAGTCGTTCACCGACGACGGCTGGCTCAAGACCGGCGACGTGGCCGTGGCCGATGCCGAGGGATACGTGCGCCTCGTCGACCGCACCAAGGACCTCATCAAGTCGGGTGGCGAGTGGATCAGCTCGGTCGAGCTCGAGAACGAGATCATGGCCCACCCCGACGTGGCCGAAGCCGCCGTCATCGGCGTGACCTCCGCCAAGTGGGGCGAGCGCCCGATGGCCTGCGTGGTGGTCGCCGAGGGTGCCTCCCTCACCGCCGACGACGTCCTCGCCTGGCTGGACGGTCGGGTCGTCAGGTGGTGGTACCCGGACCGGGTCGAGTTCATCGACGAGGTCCCCAAGACCTCCGTCGGCAAGTTCTCGAAGAAGGCCCTGCGGGACCGCTTCGCCGACGTCGAAGTCGACTGAGTTCCTGCGCTACCAGGCGCAGGGCAGGTGCTTCACGCCGTTGATGAACCCGCTGGTCAGGCGGTCCGGTGGTCCGGTGGCGTGGATACCCGGCACTCGCTTGTGCAACTCCCGCCACATGACGCCGATCTCACGACGCGCCAAGTGGGCGCCAAGACAAAAGTGCGGTCCGGGTGCACCGTAGCCAAAGTGGTCATTGGGCGTGCGAAGCACCTTGAAGAGGTGGGGGTCGGCAAACACCTCAGGATCGCGGTTGGCAGCCCAGTAGTAGAGGATGACTTTGTCACCCTCGGCGAACTCCCGCTCCCCCAAACGGACACCGTCGCGTGTCGCCGTCCGTCGCATCGAGATCACCGGCGACCCCCACCGAACGACCTCCTCGACGGCGGACGGAGCCACCGCTGTGAAGTCGTCCCACCAAAGGGCCCGCTGGTCCTCATGCTCCGTCAGTAGGTGGAGTCCCCACGAAATGGCGTTTCGCGTCGTCTCGTTACCGGCAACCACAAGGAGGATGAAGAAGGAAGCGATCTCATCGTGGCTGAGGCGTTCGCCGTCGAACTCGGCATGGACGAGGGCGGAAGTGAGGTCATCGGTAGGCGTCTCAACCCGTTCGACGATGAGGGCGTTCATCATCTCGGTGAGCTGCATGGCAGCCAGGAACAACTGGGCACCAACGTCGAGGTTTTCATCCCGATACTCCTGGTCCTGAGCGCCGAGGATGATGTTCGACTGCTCGAACACCATCGCCCAGCGATCCTCGGGAACCCCCATCATCTCGCAGATGATCTGGAGCGGCAGGCGGGATGCAACCTCGGTAACGAAGTCGCACGGCCCCCGCTGGAGGAGGTCATCAACGATCTCTCCAGCAATCCGATCGACGGCCTCCTCGAGGGAACGCACCCGCTTCGGAGTGAAACCGGCTGAGACAATCGACCGCAGGCGCCTGTGCCGTGGATCGTCCATCGAGATCATCGAACCGAAGTAGCGGGTCATCTCTTCGGTGGGAAGGTCAACCGCTGTCGTGCCGCCCTGGCCGCTGCAGAAATCCTCGGGTCGTCGGCTGGCGTCCGCCACGTCGGCGTGTCGCACGAGGGCGTGGAATCCCCGTTGCGGGAACTGCTCCGTGATCTCGGGAGGCAGTTCGAAGTAGCGGTACGGGTCTTCCGAGCGCAGCCGATCGAACACCGACGCGCGCTCCGCCAGGGGAAGGTCCCAGAACTTTGAGTCCGAGAGGTCGATCGACGCCAGGTCCATCCACCGATGCTGGCACCTCGCATCCCGACGGCGGGCATCGGAATCCGAGAAATCGTCGCGCCGGTACTTTCCCCTACGGACGGGGCGTGCCATGATCCGCAGGTACGACAACCCTTCCCAAACGCGATCTGGAGCAACAACGTGGAACTCTTCAACGACTGGATGGGCTTCTCCGGCAGCGGTCAGGCCATCGGCCGCTACGCCCACTACCTGGCCGGCATCACCTGGATCGGCCTCCTCTACTTCTTCAACTTCATCCAGGGCGCCGCCTTCGGTGAGATGAGCGACGGCGCCAAGGGCGAGGCGCTGCGCAAGATCACTTGGCGCACGCTGTGGTGGTTCCGCTGGGCCGCCCTGGCCACGTGGATCTCGGGCGTCTGGATCCTCGCCCACCAGAGGGCGCTCGGCTCCGACTTCGCCGACTACTTCAGCACCTCATCCGGTGTCGGCATCGCATTCGGTGCCCTGCTCGGCACGACGATGGCCGCCAACGTCTGGATGGTCATCTGGCCGGCCCAGCAGATCGCCATCGGCTCATCCGTCTCGGTCAGCGAGGGCGGCGAGGCAAACCCCGAAGCCCCGGCCGCCGCCAAGCGGGCCGCCCGAGCCAGCCGGGTCAACACGTTGTTCTCGATCCCGCTGGTGTTCTTCATGATGTGGCCCAGCCACTTCGCCTCGTCCTTCGGCGACGAGATCATGGGCGGCATCGGCTTCGGCCCGTCGGCGGGCGGCCGTTGGACCCTCTGGATCGTCTTCCTGGTGATCTGGATCGTCATCGAGGCATCGGCGCTCGGGAAGTTGGGTGGCTACGACAACGCCATCAACAGGGTCGTCCTCGACAAGCACCAGAGCACGATCAAGATCGGCTTCGCGATCACCCTGGTGCTGTACCTGCTCTTCGAGATCGTCGCCTGACCCGGGTGACGGGGCTCTCCGGGCATCCGGAGAAGAGCCGCCGATCAGCCGACGGTGAGGCGGGCCTCCATGCCGGACACACGATGTCCGGCGATGTCGCAGTAGAGGACGTAGCGTCCGGGTTCGAGGGTCAGTTTCCCGGAGTCGGTGCCACCGTTCTTCGCGACGAGGCGCATCTGGTCCTCCAGGCCCTCCACGGTGAGTGTGTGCTCCTGGACGCCTATCTGGCTGAGCCTGAAGGTGATCTCGCCGGCAACGGCTGAGAAGTCGTCGGCGTTGTAGTCCTGCCTGTCGAACGCCTGGACTTGGACCGTGTTGCCGTCCCCGGGGGCCTCCGTGCTGCTGCTGCCACCACCGCAGGCGGTCAGGACGACAGCTGCGATCGTGATCATGCGGAGGGTGCTGCGCAGTCGCATGGGGTGGTCTCCGAGATCGTCGGCCGAACCGGTCACGTCCGAGGCTACCGATGGACGATGATGGCGACGTGTTGCACATGGCACTCCTGGCCAACCCGGCAGCACGTGCCGGTCGTGCTGCCCACGACCTCGACCGGGTTCTCGACCGGCTGCGGACCCATGGCATCCAGCCCGCGGTGCTGACCGCCGACTCACCGGCAGAGGCTGCAACGGCGGCCCGGCAGGCGGTCGAGGGCGGACTCGAACGGCTCCTCGTCCTCGGCGGCGACGGCGTCATGCACCTCGCGGCCGGAGCCGTGGCCGCCACTCCGACGGTGTTGGGCGTCATCCCCGCCGGCACCGGCAACGACTTCGCCCGTGCCCTCGGGCTGCTCGACGGTGGGCTGGAGCAGCGCGTAGACACGGCCCTCGGCGACCCGGTGGCGCTCGACGTCATCGCCGCCGGGGGGCGAACCGCCCTCAGCAGCGTGATCGCCGGCTTTCCCTCGAACGTCAACGCCCGGGCCAACCGGATGCCGTTCCCGAGGGGAACCTCCCGCTACACGATCTCCACGCTCCTCGAACTTCCCGGCATGCGGCCTGTCGACTACCGCCTCATCCTCGATGGCGAGGTGCACGATGTCCGTGCCGCGGTCGTCGTCGTGGCCAACACCCGCTACTTCGGCGCCGGCATGGACATCTGCCCCGACGCCGACCCCACGGACGCGATGCTCGACCTCTGCATCGTCGGCGACGCCGGCCGCCTCGAACTGCTGCGCTCCTTCCAGAAGGTGAAGACCGGCGCCCACATCGAGCACCCGAAGGTGACCATGCACCGGGCGACCGAGGTCGTGATCGAGGGAGTCGGGGAGGTCCGAGCGGACGGCGAGGCGTTCGGCGAACTTCCGGTGTCGCTGCGTGCCGCCCCGGGTGCCCTGATGGTTGCGAGCGCCTCTACCGCCCCGATGGTTCGCGACTAGCGTCCCCGCCATGGCACACCACATCGAGATCACCTACTGCGTCCCCTGAGATTATTCCGCCCGCGCCGTGAGCGCGGTCAGCGACCTGCTGAGCAACTACCAGCACGTCATCGAGGAACTACGACTGGTCACCGGTGACAACGGCGCCTTCGAAGTCGTCGTCGACGGGAACCTCGTCTACTCGAAGCACGCCACCGGCCGGCACGCCGAACCCGGCGAGGTGCTGAACCTGTTCACGGATCTCATGGGATCAGACGTACCCCGCTACGGCGAAGAATGAGCCTCCCTGCTTAGAGGACTGAGTAGCGCCGTCGTCTAGATTGACGTCCTCGGCTCCACCGGGCCGAACCGACTCTGGAGGAACCCATGTCAGACGACGCCAGTGCGTGCCCTTTCTCCGGCGCGAACACCACGAAAGGGAACACGGCCACCGAAGAATGGTGGCCCGAACAGTTGGATCTGAGGATCCTGCACCAGCACGATCGCAAGTCGAACCCGATGGACGAGGACTTCGACTATGCCAAAGCCTTCAACTCCCTCGACTATGAGGCATTGAAGGCCGACATCGCCGCGGTGATGACGGACTCGCAGGACTGGTGGCCTGCTGACTTCGGCCACTACGGCGGACTCATGGTTCGCCTGACCTGGCACGCTGCCGGCACCTACCGCGTCGGCGACGGCCGCGGTGGAGGCGGGACCGGCGCGCAGCGTTTCGCCCCCCTCAACAGCTGGCCGGACAACGCCAACCTGGACAGGGCACGGCGCCTGCTGTGGCCGGTGAAGCAGAAGCATGGCCGCGCTATCTCGTGGGCCGACCTGCTCATTCTGGCCGGCAACGTTGCGCTCGAGTCAATGGGGTTCAAGACATTCGGCTTCGGCGGCGGGCGCGAGGACATCTGGGCGCCCGAAGAGGACATCTACTGGGGTGCTGAGCGCGAGTGGCTAGCCGATGAGCGCTACAGCGGCGACCGCGAACTCGAGACGCCACTCGGCGCCGTTCAGATGGGTCTCATCTACGTGAACCCGGAAGGGCCCAACGCAATCCCCGACCCAGTGGCGGCCGGGCGTGACATTCGCGAGACGTTCGCGCGAATGGCCATGAACGACGAGGAGACGGTGGCCCTCATCGCTGGTGGTCACACGGTTGGGAAGACCCACGGTGCTGCGCCCGACACCAACGTGGGACCGGAGCCCGAGGGCGCGAGCCTGGAGGAACAGGGCCTTGGATGGAGGAACCCTCACGGCTCCGGCATGGGCAATGACACCATCACCAGCGGTCTCGAGGGCATTTGGACGTCCACGCC
>Ga0209501_10000466_pt1 | contig 48916 bp, 57 predicted proteins | sample ArcticOcean_MG_C_4_FD_187434 | JGI IMG/M metagenome (GOLD analysis project Ga0209501, IMG submission 187434) | Marine microbial communities from western Arctic Ocean - ArcticOcean_MG_CB4_134 (SPAdes) (version 2) | ecosystem: Environmental > Aquatic > Marine > Oceanic | place: Arctic Ocean...
CCAACGCGATGTCACGCCCGGTGACCGCTACCTCGATGTCGGCCAAGAACTTCGCTGGGGACATCTCTATCTCGCTGCGCTGGTCCGCTGGAGACCTTCTCGTACCCATCACACAATTGGCGCAGACGCGAAGCTACGTCAGCGTTGTGGCGCACACACGTCGCGCTCAGGGCGAAGCAGCGCCGTTCTCATTTTGATTCGGCGCGCTGGCGGGCGCCTTCGAGGTCGGCGCCGGAGCGCACCAATACCCCTCGGAGGCTGCATTCTGCCATCTCGACCGGGGGCGCCACGTCGGTGACGATGATGTCGGCGAGTTGTCGGTACACAACACCGGCTGGCGAATTGGGGAACTCGAGTGCCACCGGTGACCCATTGTCGCCGCCCGCTGTCACGGCCGCGTCGAGAGGGATCGACGCGAGGAGCGGCACGCCGATGCTGTCGGCGAGTTGCTGTCCGCCATCGGTACCGAAAATGGCGGTGACCGTGCCGTCGGGATTGGCCGCCGGGCTCATGTTCTCGATGACACCTGCGACGCGAAGAAAGCCCTTGCGGGCCATGTCGGCGGCGCGGGCCGCCACTTGCTGGGCTGCCTTGGCCGGGGTCGTTACGATCACGACGTCGGTTCTGGGCAGCATGCGGGCGAGGCCCATCTGAATATCGGAAGTTCCAGGCGGCATGTCGATGAGCAGATAGTCGAGGTCGCCCCACTCGACGTCTTCGAGAAAGTGCTGGACGGCACGATTGAGCATCAGGCCGCGCCACATGATCGCCTCGGTTTCATTCGAGCCCGAAATCGACCCCATCGACACCACGCGGAGAATGCCTTCGCCGATGGGTCGGGCGACCGGCTTCATCATCGCCTTGCCTTCACTGCTGCGCTCACCTTGGATGTCACCGTCGATGCCGAGGAGCTGGGGCATTGAGAATCCGCCGACGTCGGCGTCCAGCACGCCAACGGTGTAGCCACGGTCGGCGAGGAGGACTGCGAGGTTCGCGGTGATCGATGACTTGCCGACCCCGCCCTTGCCCGAGGAGATGGCGAGGATTCGACACGTTTGTGGGATGTCGGTTTCGAGTTCGTTGTCGCGTGCTTTCCAGCGGGCGCGCGCCATCACGTTGCTTCGCTCGTCGGCGGTCATCTCGCCGAAGTGGATCTTGACGATGTCGATGCCGGGCAGCGATGCAACCCGGGCCTTCGCATCACGCATGAGCTGTGCCCGGAGCGGGCAACCTGCCGTGGTGAGGGCGATCGTGATGTGCATGACACGGTCGACGCTGCGCTCAAGCCGCTTAACCATGCCGAGATCAACAACGTTGTCGCCGAGCTCAGGATCGATGACACCCCTGAGCGCGTTCATGATGGCGACCTCGTCGACATCATCACCACTCACGTTAGGGGTCGACACCTTCGGAGCTGGCGAGCCGCTGTTCCGGTCCGCCGCCTCAGGTTGAGCTACCTGGTTGGCGGTGCCGTCCGCGGGGTCAGTCGTTGGGTCGGTCACATCATCCCCAGTTCGAGTCGAGCGACATTGGACAAGCGGCTGGCATCCCACGGTGGGTCGAAGACCAGTTTGACGTCGACTGCTTCGACTCCCGGTAGGGCGGCGACGGCGTCGTTGAGGTCTTGGCGCATGATGTCGCCCATGCCGCAGAACGGTGCGGTGACCGACATGTCGATGTCGACCCGCCATCGGCCGTTGGGCAGCTCTTCGGCGTCGACTCGGTACACCAGACCGAGTTCGACGATATCGACCGGTATCTCCGGGTCATAGACCGTGGTGGCGGCCTCCCACACGGCGTCGATGTTGAATGTCGAATCGTTCGGGCCGTCGCGTTTCGTGGGTGCTTGGATGAGGCCGAAGTCGATGGAGTCGGTCGGACTGAGGCGCGCCATCTCGCCGTCGCTGGTGGTGACGGTGGCCGTCCCGCCGAGCGCCTGGAGCAGCGTGACTCGTTCGCCCTCGGCGAGCGTTATCTGATGTCCGGCGGGAACGACCGTGACGACGCAGTCTCGGGGCAGCGTGAATCGCCGCGTCGAGCCGATGCTGACATGTTGTTCACGCAGCGGCGCGTCTGAATGTTCACCCATCGGCGTGTCCAAGTCGGTCGATGATCCATGCCCGCAACGCCTCGACAGCAACGGCTTGGACTGCTTGGTCGGCGAATCCGCGGATGAGGAGTCGGCGCGCTTCGTCTGCGGGGATGCCGCGGGTTCGGAGGTAGTACAGGGCGTCTTCGTCGAGTTGGCCGACGGTTGCTCCGTGTTTGCAGGCCACGTCGTCGGCGAGGATCTCGAGGCGAGGCTGGGTGTCGGCCTCGGCGCGGTTCGACAGCAGCAGGTTGTCGTTCGACTGCACGGCGTCGGTGCCGTCGGCGCCGGGGCGCACATCGATTCCGCCATTGAACACACCGGTGCTCTCATCGTCGAGGATGCCGCGAAATGTCTGTCGGCTGGTGCAGTTCTTGGCAGCGTGAATGACGGTGATCTGCTGATCGAGGGTCTGGTCACCGGTTCCGAAGTAGAGACCGGACAGATCGGTGTGAGCTCCTTCGCCTGCGAGGTGCACGTCGTAGGCGACACGACCGTAAGTCGCTCCGAGGTTGAAGGAGTGGGCACGCAACGCGCTTCCGGCTCCCTGGGTCACTTCGGTGCTGCCGAGGTGGACCTGCGTCGATGGGACGTCCTGGAGCACGATGTGGTCGAGGGTGGCGTTGTCGTCCAACGTGATCGTTGTTCGTGTGTTCGACCCGCCGAACGCCTCTCCGCCCCCGATCTTGGTTTCTACAACCGTCGCCGAGCTACCTTCACCGAGGTGAATCACGACACCGCTGCAGGATGAGTTCTGGGTCTCGTCGGGAATCGTGACGTCGACGATGTGGATCGGAGTAGCGAGCTCGTGACCTTTGGCGACGCGTACGACAGCGCCGTCGCGACCGAACGTCATGTTGAGCGCCTGGAACGCATCAGCAACGTCGCCGGCGCCCCGGTGGAAGTGGCCGGCAAGTTGCTCGGGTTGATCGTTCAGAACGTCGGCGACGGTCGAGAGACGCAAACCGTCAGGAAGGTTGGTGAGGGTTGACCGGATTTCGTCAACGACACCGTTCACGATCACGATACGGGGGCCGTCGAGCGCCGGGATCTGCGACTCGACAGCTGCCGGAACGCTGCGGGCCGACGCGCTCGGTGGCCCGAACGACAAGCGGCCGAGCTCACCGTGTGGTGCGTACCGCCACGCCTCATCACGCTTAGTCGGGCGATCGATGACGTCGATCTGCTCGCCCTGTGTTGCCGGCGACGGTTTCGACTTTTCGACGGTCGTGGCGGCTGTCACAACGCCGCTCCCGACAGCGGTCGCCCGGGCGCGTCATCGAGCTCGTGGTTGAGGTAGTCGCCGTAGCCGTGGTCGTCGAGGTGCAGCGCCAGCGTGTGATCACCGGAGGTGACGATGCGACCATCGACGAGAACGTGCACGAAGTCGGGCTTGATGTAGTCGAGCAGCCGTTGGTAGTGGGTGATCATGATCACGGATCGCTCGGGATCGCGCAGGGCGTTGACGCCCGCTGCGATGATCTGCAGAGCGTCGATGTCAAGGCCCGAGTCGGTCTCATCGAGTACAGCGAGACGAGGCTTGAGGACGGCCATTTGTAGGATCTCGTTGCGCTTTTTCTCGCCGCCACTGAACCCGGAGTTGACGGATCGGTTGAGGAAGTCCTGCTTCATCTCCACGAGATCCATTGCTTCCTGGGCGACTGCCAGGAAGTCTCGGGCACCAATTTCGGTCTCGCCTCGGGCACGGCGCACCGAGTTCAGCGCCGTGCGCAGGAAATACATGTTGTTGACCCCTGGGATCTCGACCGGGTACTGAAAACCGATGAATAAGCCAGCAGCGGCCCGCGCTTCGGGCTCCATGTCGAGCAGGTCAGCCCCGTCGAGGGTGGCGGTGCCCCCGATCTCGTAACCGTCGCGTCCCGCGAGGCTGTGAGCGAGCGTGCTCTTGCCCGACCCGTTCGGACCCATGATGGCGTGGACCTCGCCGGCCCCGACCGTCAGGTCGAGCCCTTTGAGGATCGGGGTTCCGCCGATCGAGGCGGTGAGGTTTTCGACGTGCAGCATCAGCCGACACTTCCTTCCAGGCTCATGCTCAGGAGGCGCTGAGCTTCGACGGCGAATTCCATCGGTAGTTCGTCGAAGACCTCACGGCAGAAGCCGTTGACGATCATCGACATCGCATCTTCCTCGCTCATGCCGCGTTGGCGGCAGTAGTACAACTGCTCTTCGCCCACGGTCGACGTCGACGCTTCGTGTTCGACACGTGCGGTGGGGTTCTTCACTTCGATGTAGGGGATGGTGTGGGCGCCGCAGTCCGAGCCCAGCAGCAGGGAGTCGCACTGGGTGTAGTTGCGGGCGTTCTCCCCGGATCGCAGCACCTTGACGAGGCCGCGATAGGTGTTCTGGCCGTGGCCTGTCGAGATGCCCTTCGAGATGATGCTGCTGGTGGTGTCGGCCCCGATGTGGATCATCTTGGAGCCGGTATCGGCCTGCTGGTGCTTGCTCGACAGAGCCACCGAGTAGAACTCTCCGACCGATCGATCACCCTGGAGGATGACGCTGGGGTACTTCCAGGTGATCGCCGAGCCGGTTTCGACCTGGGTCCAGGAGATCTTGGCGTCGGTATGGGCTCGGCCCCGCTTGGTCACGAAGTTGTAGATGCCACCGACGCCGTTCTTGTCGCCCGGATACCAGTTCTGCACCGTTGAGTACTTGATCTCGGCCCGGTCCTTGGCCACCAGCTCGACCACAGCAGCATGCAACTGGTTCTCGTCGCGTTGAGGTGCCGTGCAGCCTTCGAGGTAGGAGACGTGGGAATCGTCGTCGGCGATGATGAGCGTGCGCTCGAACTGGCCGGTGTTCATGGAGTTGATGCGGAAGTACGTCGACAGCTCCATTGGGCAGCGAACACCAGTCGGGATGTAGCAGAACGACCCGTCAGAGAAAACGGCCGAGTTGAGCGCGGCGAAGAAGTTGTCGCGCACCGGCACCACCGAGCCCAGGTGCTCGCGCACCAGCTCTGGATGGTCCTGCACGGCTTCGGAGAACGAACAGAAGATGACACCAGCCTCGGCCAGCGTCTCCTTGAACGTCGTCACCACCGATACCGAGTCGACAATGGCGTCGACGGCGACATTGCTGAGCATCTTCTGCTCGTGCAGCGGAATACCGAGCTTGTCGAACATGTCGCGAATCTCGGGATCTACGTCGTCCATGCTGTCGAGCACGGGCTTGCTCTTCGGCGCGGCCCAGTAGCTCAACGCCTGGTAATCGATCGGCTTGATCTCGAGCTTGGCCCAGTCGGGCTCATCCATCGATTGCCAGGCCTCGAATGCCCTAAGGCGCCAGTCGAGAAGCCAGTCGGGCTCGTCCTTCTTCGCCGAGATCAGCCGTACCGTGTCCTCGGTGAGGCCCGGGGGCGCGATGTCAGTGTCGAGATCGGTGCTGAATCCGTACTCGTAGCTCGCCTCGGCTAGTTCTTCGATCTCTCGAAGTGTGTCGCTCATCGATTGTCCTTCCTATAAGCGGTCGTGTCCGCCGGATCGGATGATCAAACGTGTTGCCCTCAGCTGAATGACTGTCCGCACCCGCAACTGCTCTGGGCGTTCGGGTTGTCGATACTGAAGCCAGTATCTTGTAGACCGTCGCTGTAGTTCAAAGTGGCGCCGGCGAGATGGACGGCGCTGGCCGAGTCCACCCTGACGGTGACAGGCCCGGAAACAGTGACGTGGTCGTCGGGGTTGGATTCGGTGTCGAAGAACATCTCGTAAGAAAACCCGGAGCAGCCGCCCGCACGGACCGCAACCCGAAGGCTCAGGTTCTCTTCTTGTTCGTCAGCCAGGAGCTGCGCGATCTTCGTCTCTGCTTCGCTACCGAGAGCGATCAGCTGTTGTGTCGGATGTTCGGTTGTTGTCATCGCAAGGGTCTCCTTCGTCGTGCATGTGCTGGCTGGTCTACAGAGGGCATCGGTTCACTGATCACCGCTGAGCGTTAGCAACTATTCGTCAACATCGATGAAGATGCACTCACCAGGGCATTCCTCTGCCGACTCGATGACGGCCTCTAAATGCTCCTCGGGGACTCCAGCTAAACCTGTAGCCATCTTGTAGACGGGCTCGCCCTTGGCTGCTCCGTCTGGTCCGTACATGGTTGGCCACCCAACTTCCTTAACGTAGGCCAACCCGTCGTCGTGCATCTCGAAGATGTCAGGGGCGATCTCTGCGCAGAGGCCGTCACCAGTACACAGATCCTGATCGACCCAGACTTTCATATCGATCTTATCCCGGCTGCGGTTGTCGATTGGTGTCTCAGCACCACCCAATCTATCAGGGTTTCCGCAGTTGCATGTTGCGAAACTATTCAAACTCGGCGTTGCGGACACCGATACTGGGACTTGTCAATGCGGCGAGGCATCTGAGAAGGATCCGGTAGAGGCGGCGGGCCAAATATCGCTTCAATCGCCGCCCTCTACCCGGCCGGGCTGACCTAGGAGGACGGAACCATCGGAACCGTCGAAAACCCCTGGTGGTTGGCTACTTCTGCCGCTATCGCTGCTGAGAAGATGGGTTTGGTACCCCCAACGGGATTCGAACCCGTGTTACCTGCGTGAAAGGCAGGCGTCCTAGGCCGCTGGACGATGGGGGCCGGACCTCGTTGAGAGAGCGGGGTCACAATATCAGCCCCCCTAGGTGACGCGTCACGGGATGCCGGCGAACGGTCAAATGCCGAATCGAGGTCAGGCGTCGTCGAGGTCGGCAGCGGCGGCCACCACGGCCTCTTCGAGGAGGAATCCCAGCCAGGAGAGCAGGGCCCGGGTGGGGGCGTCTTCGGCCTCCGGGTCGAACTCGTCCTCTTCGGAGATGTCCAGCCGGGTGCCGAGAAGGAGCCGTAGACCGTTCAGGATCTGCATCCACGCAGCCAACTGGTCGGAGTCCAGCGATACGGCGCTGGCGGTCGCCACGACCGTGTCGGCAGCGGCGACCCGGGTACGGACCAGATCCTCGTGGACCAGCCCCGAGTAGTCGGCATCGCGTTTCGGGTCGTCCGGGTACGCCGTCGGGTAGAGCCGTCTCAGGTCGGGATCGGCATCGTCGGCCACGAGTGTCCGGAACTGTCCGGCCAGGTTCGCCAGCATCGACCGCTCGTCATCGCCCAACCGGATGGCGGTGCGATCACCGTCGCGTTCAAAGGCGTGCGGGCGTCGTCGTTTCAGGATCATCCGCCGGGGCCTCAGTCGTCGCGCTGCATGGTCGCCCAGAGCCCGTGCTCGTGTAGCCGGAACACGTCCATCTCGGCGTTCTCCCTGGCCCCGTTGGAGACCACGGCACGGCCCTTCTCGTGGACGTCCATCATCAGCTTCTCCGCCTTCGTCTTCGAGAAGCCGAACAGCTTCTGGAAGACGTGCGAGACGTAGGACATCAGGTTGATGGGGTCGTTCCAGACGAGGACGATCCAAGGCCGGTCGACATCCACGTCCTCGTCGTGGTCCAGGTCCGGTTCGTCGACCTCGAGTGGTGACGGGGCCGGGCTCACCGGACCACCACCCGTGCGCTGGTGGCGGCTACGTCTACCGGCCGGGTACCCGCAGCGGAGAGGCGCATCTTCACCACGGCCATCCAGAGACCGGTGGCGCCGGCCACGTGGAAGCCGACAAGCAGCACGGGGACCCCGGTGAAGTACTGGGTCCAGCCGAGGGCCGCCTGGGCGGAAACGACGGCCACGAGGAGGCGCGCCACGGGCCGCAGGAACGGATCGTGGCGATGGATGGTCACCACGAGGGCCGTGACGAGTACCAGGAGCAGCACCACGGTCGAACCGTGGACGCGTGCGGCCTCGGAGACCACCAGGGGGAGCCGCTCGATGGGGTCCTCGCGACTCCCGGCGTGCGGACCTGATCCGGTCACCAGCGTGCCGGTCGCCAGGACCATCATCGCCAGCCCGACCAGGGCCACCGTGAGCCGACGTACGAGGGCCGTTGCGGGCCCATCACCCCTGGCGTGGTCACCGGCCCGATGGTGGAGGATGACGGCGTTGGCGACCAGCACCATCGACAGGGCGAAGTGGCCCAGCACCAGCCACGGGTTCAGGTGGCTTAGTACCACGATCCCGCCTAGCAGCACCTGCGCCACGACCCCGGCCACCAGACCCCATGACCAGGCTTCCAGATCGCGTCGGCGGGGCCTACGGGCCATGGACCCGAGCACCGCTCCGATGACCGCCAACGAGACCAGACCGGTCAGGAGGCGGTTGCCGAACTCGACCCACCCATGGAAGTCGGCCTCAGGCACGAAGCGGTCCTCCTCGCAGGTGGGCCAGTCGGAGCAGCCCAGCCCCGAACCCGTGAGACGCACCGCCGCACCGGTCACGACGATCATCGCCAGCAGGGCCAGGGCGATTCCACAGATCCTGCGGTATGCATCGGGCGTGAGCCGGAATGACCGTGTGGACACGGTGCCGAGGCTATGAGCGTCGCTGCCGTGTAGGGCCGTCGAAGCCAATCCACCCGATCACCGGCCGGTCCGGATACCTCCGTAGGATCCGCGTCCATGGAGATCAGGGACAAGGTCGTTGTGGTCACGGGTGCGGCTAGCGGCATCGGCGAAGCGCTGGTCGAGCGGTTCGCCGCCGACGGGGCGCGAGCCGTTGTAGTCGCAGATCGCGACGCCGACGGCGTTGCGAGGGTGGCCGAACGCATGGGTGGAACTCCGGCCGTGACCGATGTGACCGATGAGGCAGCGGTGAAGGATCTGATCGACTCCACGGTGTCGGCACACGGAGCGATCGACCTGGTCGTGTCCAACGCCGGCTACGTCACGGTCGGCGGCCTCGAGGCCCCGGACGATGAGATGAGGCGCATGTTCGACGTGCACGTCATGGCTCACCTCTACGCCGCACGACATGCCATACCGCACATGGCCGCTGCTGGCGGTGGCTACCTCCTGAACACCTCTTCAGCGGCGGGACTGCTCACCCAGATCGGGTCCCTCCACTACTCGGTCACCAAGAACGCCGCCGTCTCCCTGGCCGAATGGATCAGCATCACCTACGGCCATCTGGGCATAGGGGTGTCGGTCCTCTGCCCGCAGGCGGTCGAGACGAACATCAAGGCCAACAGCCCGACCGCCGGGATGCTTCCCGCGGACGGTTCCTCGAACGCCGCTGCGGTGGACGGCGTGCTCACCGCAGCGCAACTCGCCGACGTCGTCATCGAAGGCCTTGCCGATGAGCGCTTCCACATCCTTCCGCACCCGGACGTGGCCGAGTACGTGCGCCGCAAGGGAGACGACGTGGACCGGTGGCTGGGTGGCATGCGCCGTTTCCAGAACCGCCTGTTCCCCGACGGCCCGGGTCCCGCCGACTGGCTGGTCGGCTGACCCACCGGTCGCCCGACCAGTCCCGTCCTCCACCTCCTAACCTGCTCCGCGTGTCCGCCCCACCGATTGGCCAGAGCACCTTCAGCCGGCGCGAGCGGGTCGCGGGCTACGTGGCGCTCACCAAGCCCCGGATCATCGAACTGCTTCTGGTCACCACCGTGCCCACCATGTTCGTGGCCGAACGGGGGGTGCCGTCCGTATGGCTGATGGTGGCCACCGTCGTGGGTGGCACGCTGGCCGCCGGCGGGGCCAACGCCATAAACATGGTGATCGACCGCGACATCGACGCCCTCATGGATCGCACGCTGCACCGCCCGCTGGTGCGCGGGGTTATGTCACCGCGGGCTGCGCTCACCTTCGCCATCGTCATCGAGGTGGTGGCCTTCGCCTGGCTCTACGCCACAGTCAACCTCCTGAGCGCCCTGCTGGCGGTCTCGGCGACCTTCTTCTACGTCTTCGTCTACAGCCTCTGGCTGAAGCGGACCTCCACACAGAACATCGTCATCGGTGGTGCCGCTGGAGCCGTTCCGGCCCTTGTCGGCTGGTCGGCGGTTACCAACTCGCTGGACTGGGCGCCGGTCGTCCTGTTCCTCATCATCTTCTTCTGGACCCCGCCGCACTTCTGGGCGTTGGCCATCAAATACCGGGACGACTATTCGGCGGCATCGGTTCCGATGCTGCCTTCGGTTGCGACACTGGCCGAGACGGCCCGACAGATCAGCATCTACACGGTGGTCCTGGTGGTCACGACCCTGGTCCTGGCCCCGGTGGCGGACCTCGGGGCGGTCTACGTGGTCGCAGCCCTGGTCCTCGGTGGACTGTTCGGGGCGCTGGCCCTGGCCGTCGAGCGGGATCCGTCGGAGCGCGCCGCCATGCGGCTGTTCTCCTACTCCATTACCTACGTGACCCTGCTTTTCGGGGCGATGATCGTGGACGTTCTGGTCTGATCCGGATTACCGGTTGCCGAGACGAAAGCCGACGTCCGGGGCGACTAGGTTTTGACCGACGTGCCAGCGTCCGATCGGGTGTGGGCACGCCTACCATTCTGTGATCCGGGTCCGCCCGGATCGAGGGACGAGGGTGCAGTTCGGGCCCGCTGAGTGAAGAAGTATTGATGACCACTACTGACAGCGACGCGAGCAGCAGCACCGCCATGGAGGAGGCGATCACCTCCACCGACCCCGTGACCCTCGCCAAGGTGTGGGCCATGGGCGGAATGACCGCTGTCCTGGCCGGTCTGGTGGCCGGACTGCTCGTCAGCCTCGAGCGGCTCGACCTCGAAGGCGCCGGGATCTTCGGTAGCGGCGACGAGTTGTTCCAGTTCTGGTCGGCGCACCGTGTGGCCCTGGTCCTGCTCGGTGTGCTCCCGATGCTCATCGCTCTGGGAACCACGATCGTGCCGAGGCAGTGCGGCGCCAACACGCTGTTGTTCCCGCGTGCAGCTGCTCTGGCCTGCTGGACGTGGCTGATCGGCGCCGGCATGACGGTGGTCGGCTTCCTCGTCGATGGCGGCCTTGGAACCCCGGATGGTGGCGGTCAGCGGCAGGCGACGGCGCTCACCCTCATGGGCATCCTCCTGGTCGTCGGTGGCCTGATGGTGGCCATCATGTGCATCCTCTCCACGATCTTCTCGGGCCGTGCCGCCGGCATGGGGCTCGGTGACATTCCATACCTCAGCTGGACCACCCTGGTCGCCGGCACCATCTGGCTGGGAATGCTTCCCGTGCTGGCCGCCAATGCGGTGCTCGCCTACGTGGACCTCCGTGGTCGCCCGGCCATCAGGTTCGGCGCCGAGGACGCCATCTGGGAGCAGCTCTCCTGGGTGTTCACCCACCCGGCCATCTACCTGTTGGCTCTGCCCGTACTCGGAATAGCGCTGGACGCCATCTCATCGGCCACCGGTTCCGAACCAGCCAACCGTGGCGTCCTACTCATCGCCACGGCGGCGTTCGGCTTCCTCTCCTTCGGCGCATACGCCCAGTCGTTCTTCGATACGCCCGGCACCCCGATTATGGAGGAGGCCATCTACGTCCTGGCGGCCTTCGCCATCGTCCCGGTGGCCCTGGTTGTCCTCGGTGGCGTCCTGGACCTGCTCCGGCGTGGCGGATCCAGCCTCGGTCCGAGGCCCCCCGCGTCCGTGGTGCTCTCCGTGATCGCCGTCCTGCTGACGGTGGTCGGCACCGTGCTGGGCGCACTGCGTGTGGTCGCCCCCTGGGACCTGCTCGAGACCTCGGTCACCGGCGCCCACTTCACCCTCATTGTCGGGGCCGCCATCATCGGCGCCGTGGCAGGCCTCAACCACTGGGGCCAGGAGCTCCTGGGCAGCCCCGGTTCGCCCGGCATGATCCTCCTGGGTGGTCTGGCAGCCTCGCTCGGCGTGGTCCTCATCGGTGCTGCTGATGCGGTCAGCGGCTTTCTCGGCCAGGCCGACTTCACCGGTGTGGACCTGGCTACAGCCGGCTACCCGGATTCGGCTACCGCTGCGTTGAACTCCATCTCGACTCTGGGCGCCGTCGCATTCCTCGTCGCCGGTCTCATCTGGGCTGTCGCCGGTGTAAAACACCTGGCCGCCGAACCCGGTGGTACCGGCTGATGGCCGACATGACCCCGACCGCTCCGACCCGTCCGCGGTCGCTGGTGATCGCATCGGCCTTCGGGACCGGTGCCGTCCTGGCGTACTTCGGTGGCCTGTTCGGCATCTATTTCTCGATCCGTGCCGATGCCATGGCCTGGGGCACCCAGTGGTTCCCCGAGGGAGCTATCGAGTTGGCGCCCGGTGGAATGAACATGGCCACGATGGCCGTCTCGGCCGTCACGATGGGCTGGGCGGTGCACTCCGTCCTGAACGACGACCGGGTCCACGCCTACCTGGCCCTGGCGCTGACCGCCGTGATGGGGATCGCGATGGTCAACCAGACGGCCTTCTACATCGCCGATATCGGCCTTCCCATAGACACCAGCCAGGCGACGACGTTGATGTTCGTCATCGTCGGCTCGCACCTCGTGATGGTCTCGATCGGAGTGCTCTGGTTGGGGCTGCTGCTCCTGCGGGCGTTGGGCGGACAGGACACCAGCCGGCATCGTGACCTTGTATCGGCGGCTGCCCTCTACTGGTACGCCGCTACCGCCATCTACGCCGTGATCTGGATCGGCATCTACATCGCCAAGTAGGGCGGGAGGATCGGCATGCTTACAACGGGATTCAGGCTCTGGTTCGGCCTCTGCATGGCAGCGGTGATGGCGGCTGTCTTCGCTGGGTACACCTCCGGAGCGACCGAGACCGGTCCCATATCCGTGGGCTGGAAGGGCGGCATCGGAAACCACGTCTCCTACGTCATCATCCTGTCAGCGGCTGCCGGTCTGGCCCTTGTGGGTCTGATGGCCGTTGCCTTCCGCGACGCCGACGCCGAGGCGCAGGCCGAGGCGCTCGGGATGGACGAGGCGCCCGAGACACAGGCTGTCGTGGGGAACTCCCTATGGCCGATATTCGGCGCCCTGGGCATCGGCGCCGTTGCCGTCGGCCTGGTCGTACACCCCGCCATCTTCGTCACCGGGCTCTGCATCCTCGTCGCTGTAGGCGTCGAGTGGACCATGACCAACTGGTCGGAGAAGGTCTCCGGAGACACCGAGGCCAACGCTGTCGCCCGTGAGAACCTGATGCGGCCCATCGAGATCCCGGTCCTGGGCACCATCGGTATCGGTGTGCTGGTGCTGGCGGTATCCCGGGTGCTCCTGACATCATCCGTGAACGGAGCGGTCGTCGTGGCCACGATCGCCGGCCTGGTGGTCTTTGGTGGAGCCATGGCGGTCAGCAGGCGGCCGGAGATGCCCCGTAGGGCGATACGCAGCATCCTCTTCGTAGGGTGCGTAGTCGTACTGCTGGCTGGAATCCTGTCAGCGGTGAACGGGGAGAGGGAGTTCCACCAGATCGGTGGCGGTGGCTCCGACGACGACACCCAGGTGGAGACGGACCATTGATCCCGAGAATTCTGCGAACGGGGCGACCAGCGGCCCTGATCGGCGGTGCGCTGCTGGCGCTTGCCGGCTGTGCAGCCGATGCCCCCCTCGACACCCTCAAGCCACAGGGCCCCATCTCGAGGTCGATCGATTCGCTCTCCGACCCGATCTTCCTCATTGCGGGCATCGTCTTCGTCCTCGTCTTCGGCGCCTCCGGCCTGATCTGGTGGAAGTTCCGGGACGACCACAGCACCGACGAGTTCCCGCCCCAGGTCCATGGCAACTTCCGGCTCGAGATCGCCTGGACGATCGGTCCGGCGATCCTCATGGCCGCGATCGGGGTGTTCACGCTGTTCAGCCACTTCGAGTTGAACGGCGAGGACCGCACCGACATCGTTATCAATGTGGATGGCACGGCCACCTCCTGGGACCCGGAGATCGTGGTCATCGGACAGCAGTGGTGGTGGGAGTTCCGCTACTACTTCGACGGCCTGGACGGCGTTGACCTATCGGATCCACGGCACCTCCCGCCGGCCGACATCGTCACGGCGAACCAGATGGTGATCCCCGTAGGTTCGGAGATCGGACTTTCGGTAACCAGCCGGGACGTGATCCACAGTTTCTGGATTCCGGCCCTGAACGGCAAGCGGGATGCGGTGCCGCGGCGGATCTCGCCGTGGAAGATCGAGGCTGACGTGCCCGGCTTCTACTTCGGCCAGTGCACCGAGTTCTGCGGCCTCAGCCATGCCCGGATGCAGATGCAGACGGTGGCTATGACTCCGGTGGACTTCCAGGCCTGGGTGGACGAGCAGATGCAACCCGCGGCAGAGCCGGCCGACGCCGCAGCACAACGGGGCCTGGCGGTGTTTGAGGGCCAGTGCACCCGTTGCCACGTGGTGAACGGCATCAACGGAGCCATCGACGACCAGCCCAGCAAGGGCGCCGACCTGGTGGCCAACGCTGCTCCGAACCTGACCCACCTGATGAGCCGCACCACCTTTGCCGGCGGGATCTTCGATCTCTATGAACCGGATGGATCGCTGAACCGCACACAGCTCGAGGCCTGGCTGCGCAATGCACCCGCCGAGAAGCCCGCCTACGCGGAGGGTCGTCGCGGCATGCCTGCGTTGGGCCTCGGCGAGGGCCAGATCGATGACGTGGTCGCCTACCTCCAGACCCTTGGGGCGAAGCCGGACATGGAAATCATCGCCGCTACGGAGGTCCACCCATGAGCGACACCATCGAACTTGCGGCGCCGGGCCGGCCGCTCGGCATCTACACCCGGCCCAGCGACAACACCGGCTGGCGTGGCTGGATCACCACCGTCGACCACAAGAGGATCGGCATCCTCTACGGCGTAACCGCCATGGTCTTCTTCGGCATCGGTGGCCTGGAGGCCCTCCTGATACGACTCCAGTTGGCAACCCCGGATGGCACGGTGCTGGGCGCCGACACCTACAACCGGGTCTTCACGATGCACGGCGTGACCATGGTGTTCTTGGTGATCATGCCGCTTGCTGCTGCATTCGCGAACTACCTCCTACCGCTGCAGATCGGTGCCAGGGACGTTGCGTTTCCCCGCCTGAACGCACTCTCCTACTGGGTGTTCCTTGCCGGCGGACTGTTCCTGAATGTGTCCTGGCTGCTCGGGGACTCCCCGGACGGTGGCTGGTTCGCCTACGCCCCCAATACCGGCGTGGTCTTTTCGCCCGGGCATGGCATGGACTACTACATCCTCGGCCTCCAGATCACGGGCATCGCCTCACTGATCTCGGCAATGAACCTGATCGTGACAGTGCTCAACATGCGCACACCGGGCATGACGCTGTTCAAGATGCCGGTAATGACCTGGATGATCCTGGTCGTGCAGTTCCTGCTGCTCTTCGCCGTGCCGGTCATCACGGTGGCGCTGTTCCTGCTCATGTTCGACCGGAGCTTCGGTGCCAACTTCTTCAACCCGGAGATGGGCGCCGATCCACTCCTGTGGCAGCACCTGTTCTGGATCTTCGGCCATCCCGAGGTCTACATCCTGATCCTCCCCAGTTTCGGCATCATCAGCGAAGTGATTCCGACCTTCTCCCGCAAGCCTCTCTTCGGCTACCCGTTCATGGTGTTCTCAGGTATCGCCATTGGTTTCATGGGATGGGGCGTCTGGGCCCACCACATGTTCGTGTCCGGAATCGGTCCGATCTCGGTGGCGGCCTTCTCGATGTCGACGATGTTCATCGCCGTGCCGACAGGCGTCAAGATCCTGAACTGGTTGGCGACCATGTGGGGTGGCAAGATCAAGTTCACGGTTGCGATGCTCTTCGCCTTCGGCGTCGTGTCGATGTTCACGATCGGCGGTCTCTCCGGAGTGACCCACTCGGTCGCCCCGGCCGACACCCAGCAGACCGACACCTACTACATCGTCGCCCACTTCCACTATGTGATCTTCGGCGGGTCCCTGCTCGGCATCTTCGCCGGCTTCTACTTCTGGTGGCCGAAAGTGTTTGGCCACCTCCTGAGCGAGAAGCTCGGCAAGTGGAACTTCTGGCTGATGATCATCGGCTTCAACATGACCTTCGGCCCGATGCACATCCTGGGCCTGCAGGGGATGTCCCGCCGGATCGACTCCTACAGCCCCGGTTTCGGATTCGAGTTCTGGAACATGTTCGCGTCGATCGGGTCGTTCATCATCGCCCTCGGTGTGCTCATGTTCGTGATCAACGTGATCGCCTCGGCTCGAAGGGCAAGACACGAACCTCCGGTGGGTCCCGATCCCTGGGACGCCCGGAGTCTGGAGTGGTTCACCCCCAACCCGACACCGGTACACAACTTCGACGAGCTCATTCAGGTCGATTCCCTGGACGAGTTCTGGCACCGCAAGTACGCCGAGGACGAGAACGGCCGCGTCGTACGCGTCGCCACAGCCGAAGAGGTGTGCCAGGACGGTTCCGCCACGGACACGCACCTTCCGTCGCCGTCCTACTGGCCGTTCGTGATGGCAGCCGGCTTCCCCTTTGTCGGCTTCGGCCTCATCTACACGCTCTGGATCTGCATCCCGGGCGCGTTGCTGATCCTGATGGCCATCTACGGCTGGATCTTTGAGCCGACCGACGATCCGGACGGGCCCCACGGGCACCACGCCGACGATCCGTCCGACCATGACGAAGCGGAAGCATCGTCTGAAGCTGCTGGCGAGACCGCCGAGGAGGCCCCCGTTGGCTGACGTCGCTGCCGTGGACAACGGCCACGGGACGGGCACCGGCCTGTCCAACAACAAGCTGCTGATGTGGGTGTTCCTGGGATCGGAGTGCCTGCTGTTCGGTGGCCTGATCTCCACCTACCTGATCTACCGCAGTCGCTACGCCGACGGCCCTGCACCCGGCGACATCTTCGACATCCCGTTCACCTCGGTCAGCTCCTTCATCCTGCTCATGAGCTCCCTGACGATGGTGCTCTCGTTGTCTGCCCTGCAGCGCGGCGACATCCGCAACAACCGGGTCTGGCTGCTGGCCACGGCGTTGCTCGGCTCGCTGTTCATCGGCGGCCAGGTCTACGAGTTCACGACCTTCCTGAGGGAGGGCCTGGGCTACACGACCAGCCCGTTCTCCTCGGCCTTCTTCACCCTCACCGGCTTCCATGGCATCCACGTCAGCCTCGGCATCGTGATGCTGGTATCGCTGCTCATCGCGTCGTTCCGGGGGACGCTCACGAAGGAACGGTCCGAGACCGTCGAGATCGTCGGCCTCTACTGGCACTTCGTGGATGTGGTGTGGATCTTCATCTTCACCGTCATCTACCTGGTGCCATCACCCACCAGCTGATCTGGGAGCCGACGCCATGACCACCACCACCGAGAACGTCGAAACCCACGAGGGCGGCCCCGACCACCCGACCGACGCCAAGTACATCCGGGTGGCGATTGTCCTTGGCATCGTCACGGCCCTGGAGGTGGCGACCTACTTCGTCCACATCCCCGGGGCGCTACTCATCACCCTGCTGATGGTGATGATGGTCTTCAAGTTCTTCTATGTGGCGGCCTGGTTCATGCACCTGCGGTTCGACAGCCCGCTGTTCACGAAGTTCTTCGTGACCGGTCTGGTCCTGGCGACCCTCGTCTACGGCGTCCTCCTCACCGTCTTCGAGTTCTGGACCAAGGGCTGAGGTCCGGTCGCCCCCGGGTGGCTGACACACAGCGGCCTCCGGAACGGCGGTGACCACCATCCCTGCTGACGCCGTGCTGCCCCTGCTGGGAGCGATCGACCCGTGGAGGTGGCAGGCCCACCCGGAGGTCTGGTTCCTCGTCCTTGCGATTCTGGCCCTCGGATGGTGGGCGGTCCGGGTCATTGGTCCGAGGGTCGTGCCGGTCGGCCGACCGGTGGCCACGACTTTCCAACGGTGGGCCTTCGTGGCCGCCACGGTGCTGCTGCTGGCGTCCGCCGACTGGCCCATCCACGACATTGCCGAGGCACACCTCTACTCGGTGCACATGGTCCAGCACATGGCGATCACATTCATCGTTCCGCCGCTCTACCTGCTAGCCACGCCGGCCTGGCTGGTCCGCCTCCTGGTGCTCGACGGAGGTGTCGGCTCGAGGGTGGTACGTCGGATGGCGCACCCGGTGGTTGCCGGTGTGGTGTTCAACGCCCTGGTGGCGATCACCCACTGGAGCGGCGTGGTGCAACTGTCCTTCGAATCGGGCATGTTCCACTACTCGCTCCACCTGATGCTGTTCCTCTCGGCCCTGCTGATGTGGGTGCCGGTGGCGGCGCCGATACCCGAGCTCCGGATCTCGCTGCCGGGTCAGATGATCTACCTATTCCTGATGTCGATAATCCCGACGATCCCGGCCGCCTGGCTGACCTTCGCCGAGGGCACCGTGTACAAGCACTACGACGATGGATTCGAGATGTGGGGCGTGTCGGTCCAGTCTGACCAGCAGACGGCCGGCCTCATCATGAAGCTCCTGGGTGGCGTCTACCTGTGGGGCATCATCATCGTGAAGTTCATCGGGTACTCGCGGATCCACCATCGCGACGGTCAGATCATGCGGTCGGCTGAGGGCCGGCACCTGGACCTCCAGCGTCGGGACACGGAGGCTGAACCGGTCGAGTAGCGGTCCGACTGCGACGCTAGGTTCGGGGTCGTGATCGACATTCGGCTGCTCCGTTCCGATCCCGACTCCGTGAAGGCTGACATTGCCCGGCGTGGCGAGGACACCGCGAGCCTGGATCGTGTCATCGAGTTGGATTCCCGCCAGCGCGGCCTCGCCGAGGAGCGAGACCGGGTCCGTGGCGAGGTGAACACCATCTCCAGAGAGGTGGGTGGCCTGCACCGCGAAGGCAGGGCCGGCGAGGCGGCGGAGCTCCAGGAGAAGAGCCGGGTGCTGGGCGAGCGGGAAGAGGCCCTTGCCGAAGAGACCGCTGTGCTTGCAGCCGAGATCCACGAGATCCTCCTGCGCGTTCCGAACATCCCCTCGCCGGACTGTCCGGACGGCCTCGGCGAGAGCGAAAATGTCATCACGCGCTACGAGCAGTGGGACGAGGACGCGTACGGCGAGCACCAGCGCGTGCCCCACTGGGAGATCGGCGAGCAGCTGGGGCTCCTGGACGTGGAACGTGGAACCAAGCTCTCCGGGTCCATGTTCGTGATGTACACGGGGATGGGTGCCACCCTCTGCAGGGCGCTGATCCAGTACGGGCTGGATCGCAACGCGGATGCCTATCGCGAGATGCGTCCGCCGACGCTGGTCAAGACGGAGACCATGGTGTCCACCGGACACCTGCCCAAGTTCGAGGACGATGCGTACCACCTGGAGCGCGACGACCTGTGGGCCATACCGACCGCCGAGGTGCCCCTCACGTCGTTCTGCCGCGACGAGGTCCTGGACGAGTCCGACCTGCCCATGAAGCTCATGGCGCACACGTCTTGTTTCCGGCGGGAGGCTGGTTCAGCGGGACGTGACACCCGGGGCCTCCTGAGGGTGCATGAGTTCGACAAGGTCGAGCTGCTGGCGTATGCCACCGAGGCTCAGGCCCCCGAGGTGCATGCCGACATCCTCTCGCGTGCCGAGGGCGCCATCACCGACCTTGGCCTCTCGTACCGGGTCCTCGACCTCTGCGCCGGAGACCTTGGCGGTTCGTCGGCCCGCACATTCGACCTGGAGGTGTATGCCCCCGGAGCGGACCAGTGGTTGGAGGTTTCGTCGGTCTCATGGTTCAGGGACTACCAGGCCCGACGGGCCAACGTGAGGTACCGGCCGGCCGAGGGAAAGGGCACACAGGTGGTGAACACGTTGAACGGTTCGGGCCTTGCAGTGCCACGGGTGTGGGCTGCAGTGGTCGAGACCCATCGCCAGCCTGACGGCACGATTGCCATCCCTGAGGTCCTCCAGCGCTACATGCGCGGCGCCACCCACATCGGTTGATCCCTGAGTCGTAGGCAGACCCGGCCGGTGTGGCTGCCTCGTCGGGGTTGCGCTCAGGAGGCGACTACCAGGCCGAGTAGGGCAGCGCCCAGCCCCAGCACCAGCGTCGTCGCCACATGGCCAGCGGCCTTCAGACGATGGTGGTCAGCCAGGGCCATAGTGTCGGCGGCGAACGTCGAGAAGGTGGTCATGGCGCCGAGCCCGCCCACCCCGACCACCAACGGAACCGGAGCACCGGACCCCGTGAGGAGTCCCAGGAGGAGAGACCCGAGGACGTTCACCAGCAGCGTTCCCCGGTGGCCTCCGGGCCAGCGTTCGGATGCGAGGAAGCGGACGGTGGCACCGGCACCGGCCAGTCCGACGAAGGCGACGGCGGTCAGCATGCCGGGCCTCCCACCATGGCGCCGGCCGTGCGCCCGGCGACAACGGCGGCCAGGCCACCCGCAACCGAACACACCACGTAGGTAATGGCCAGGGCCGTGTCGTCGGCCCGCATCATCTGTGCCGCTTCCACCGTGAAGGTGGAGAAGGTGGTGAGACCGCCACACAGGCCGGTGCCGAGCAGCAGGGCGGTGGATCTGGGTACCCGCAGCCCGATGAGCAGGCCGAGCAAGGTGCATCCGACAATGTTCACCAGCAGGACGGGCCAGGGAAAGGCCGCCGCTCCGGAAGCCTCCAGGACGGCCCAGCGGATAGTGGCACCCACCGTTGCACCCAGTGCCACCGTTGCGATCAGCGGCATCCGGACCATGGCCCGCACCCTAGAGCCGGCGACCGATGCACCTCAGGGGTTTGGCGGAACCGGCGGCGACGTGTTGACTGCCGGGATGGACCTCAGTCGGGTACGCGAGACATATGAGGCTGTGGGGCTCGACGAGGCCGACCTGGCAGCCGACCCGGTCGCCCAGTTCCACCGCTGGTTCGGCGAGGTGGAGGCTGCCGGCTACTGGGAACCAAACGCCATGGTCCTCAGCACCGTTGCCGCCAATGGCTGGCCGTCGGCCCGCAACGTGCTGCTGAAGCGGATCGACGATCGTGGCTTCGTGTTCTTCACCAACTACACGAGCGACAAGGCCGTTGAGTTGGATCACGCCGGACGTGCGGCGCTCACCTTCAGCTGGACCGAGCTGCGCCGTCAGGTTCGTGTTGTCGGCACCGCCCGGAGGCTCGACGACGAAGAGTCGGACCTCTACTGGACGACGCGTCCCCGGGGCAGCCAACTGGGTGCCTGGGCATCGGATCAGAGTGCCGTCGTTTCGGACCGGTCGGTCCTCGAGCAGGCTTTCGCTGCGGCCGAGGAGCAGTGGGAGGGCCGTGATGTGGAGCGCCCCGACCACTGGGGTGGCTTCCGTGTACGGCCCGACTCCGTGGAGTTCTGGCAGGGCCGACCCGACCGTCTGCACGACCGGATGAGGTTCTGTCGCAATGGCGACGGGTGGGACGTGGAGCGCCGCTCCCCCTAGAGCCCCTAGAGCGCTGTCGGGTCGCTGGCGGGTAGGTCAGCCAGAGCGGCTGCCAGCCCACCTATGAGGAGCTCCAGGTGCTCGGAGCGTGGGGTGCCGTCGTGATCAGACCAGTCCCGGTGGTCTCTGTTCCAGCGGATGCTGGGCGGTAGCTCGACCTGTACCCCGCCACCGGCCCGGTGGTTGACGGGATTGTCAGGGTGCAGGCCCCGGAGTGAGCGCGGCATGGCGTCGACGTCGTCAACCACCCGGTACTCCTCGGGCAGCGTGGCACGCAGGTGGCCGGCAACGTGGTGGGCCAGCGGGCGGTTGGCACCTCCCACCAGCACGGCCCAGAAGTCGTCGTGGCGGCCGTAGCCGTGGATCGACATGACCGTGTCGACCTTCTGGAGGAAGGCGTCCAGCCTTTCGGAGACCCCGGTGACGAACCGGGTCGAGGACAGGTGCCTGCGTGAGCCGTCGGGCTGGACCAGCGCGTAGAAAGATGAACCCGTGCGGGAGGCCACCTCCCGGGCGACCACGTCGGTGGCACGCTCCAACCCACCGCCGTGGAGGGCGAGGACGCCGACACCGGACCTGAGGTCCAGCTCCTCTGATACCCCGTCCACTGCCAGTAGTTCGGTGAGGCTCCCGATCGGCGTGACGACCACCGGTCCGGCGGCTTCGGGGACGGTCCGGGTCATCGGCGGCGTGAGGACAGAGCACCCCTGGCTACCCCGTAGGCAACGAGGGCCATGGTGAGGGTTACCAGTAGCTCCAGCGGCGTGGCCCAACGCCACGGTTGGTCCACCCAGTTGGGTACCCGGGCTGGCCAGTCCGCTATGAGGCGGCCGACCGGCACCACCACCAGGTCGCCGCGGTGGAACAGGCCTTCGGCCACCAGCCATGCACCGAGGAGCGTGGTGCGGGTGTTGCGTAGCGTCCTGCTGGTGAGTGCCGGCCCCAGCCCCCAGACGGCAATGGTGGCGACCACCAGCCAGAGGGCCAGCCCGAGCTTCAGGCCACCGATCCCGGCAGCCCAGTTGGTGAGGTGGGACTGGAGGTCGGTGACCGCATCGACGATCCTGTTGGACGGCACCTCCGGGCTGCGGAGGATGCGGATCTCGTAGACGCCGTACACGATCAGGTATGTGCCTCCCAGCATGAGGGCAATGGCGCTGATCCGGTCCACGTGCGGCAGGAGCCTTCGAAGGTTCCGGGCCAGGCCACCGCGCGCCACCGCCATGGAGAGGGTCAACGATGTGACCACGGCCGCCATGCCGGCTGCGTACGCGAGGTAGACCGCGATTCCGTCGATGATCCCGTCCCGACCGAAGCTCCCGGCGACCTGAAGCAGGAAGATCGGCGCAGCGCAGCCCACCGAGACCACGGCATATGAGACTCCGAACCCCAGGACCGACCAGACCTCCCGGTTGCGGGGCCCCCTGCCCGGCTTGAAGAACGGGATCCTGATCTGGCGTCCGGTGAGCAGGGCGAGCCCGTAGGGAACGAGAGCGATGCCCAAGGCGACCGTCACCCACGGTGTCTTTGACGCAATGGCCCCCTCGCTGGTGATCGAGTTGACAGCCAGGCCGAGGGCCCCGAACACCAGCACGAAGGCAGCGGTGAGGGTGAGGCTGACCGACAGTCCCCGGAGGATCTGTTCGGGGCGGGCATCGGAGTCGGCGGTGTCGCGGCCCAGGAAGTATCCGAGCCAGGTGGGGAGCATGGCGAACCCGCAGGGGTTCACCGCGGTCACGATTCCGAGGGTGAAAGGTACGGCCAGCCCGACGCTGATCACGTTCGCCTCAGGTGACGGGGCCGGTTCATGACAGGTACTCCATGATCGCCGCTTCCAGGTCGGCGGTATCGAGGCGGCCATGGTGGACGTGTTCCAGATCGCCTCCGGAGCCGATGAAAGCGGTCACCGGCAACCCGACGGCTTCGAGCGCCACGGTAAACAGGCCTTCAGGGTCACGGCCCTGAAGGTAGGTGATGCCGAGTTCGGTTACCCGCCGGGCCGAGAGCGTCGGAGAGTCACTCACGTTGATCCCCAGGAAGCGGACGTCGGCACCGAGAGATTCATGGGCTTCCTGGATGTCCGGCATCTCCTCCAGGCACGGCGTGCACCATGTGGCCCACAGGTTGACCACCACCGGCCGGCCGTCCTCGGCCACCAGGTCGGTGAGACTCGTCGTGGACCCGTCCCAGAGTTCGAACGCCATGGTGGTGACCGGGTCGCTGTGGGGCGCACCGGCGTTGTCGCCGGACGAGGTGCAACCGCCGACCAGGACCAGCGACGCTGCGAGGATGGCGCCGGCGGCTCGTCTGGTCACGACGCCAGACCGTAGCCGGCGGCATGGTTGGTGCCCACGGGCCGGGGCTCGCAACTGCGTCACCCCGGCCCGTGCTTCTGGCGATATTCGTGTCCCCGCTCCGCCGGCCCGGGGAGGGGACCGGGCCGGCGGAGCAACCTGGGTTGCGGGGCGGTTCAGGCTGAGAGGAGCTCGCGCTGCAGACGCACCGGTATCGGCACCATGAGCAGCTGGTCCTCGGGCCGGGGCACCTTGGACGGTCGTCCCCGACGTCTCTTGCTGGTCAGGATGTGACCGTTGCGGAAGAGCTGGGCTCCCCACACGCCCCATGGCTCGCTACGTCGGATGGCGCCCTCGAGGCACGATTCCATGACGGGGCATTCGGCGCATATCAACTTGGCCTGGGCGATGTCGCCGAGGTCGTCGGAGAAGAACACACCCGTGGGGACGCCCAGTCGGGCGCAGGCGGCTTGTTGCCGCCAGGTCTCGGCTTCGTACATGAGTGCCTGCATGGCCTGCTCCTCTGATCTCTTCTTTGGATGATTCGGTGGGTGGTCTGAAAAACGAAGAAGGCCGCCGGATTTCTCCGGCGGCCTCGGGGGTTGGTGTGCGTTCAGCTGTTCAGCTGTTCGCTCCCCGGGGCCGCTGGTGGATGGTCCAGAAACCAGTGGTCCGGAACACGGTCGTCGTGGACGTCAGATAGGTGACATCCATCGACGTGTCCGGCTTTACGGACAGATGGGTACGCGACGATGACACGTGCGCGCCGGCCGGATGGCCGTGACGGTGGCAGCGGTGCTCGTTCATCGTGGGTCTGGTTCCTTGGGTTCCTGTGTTCTTCGGGTGGCTGATTCCACCCCTCCGGACGTCAACTCTAGGGTCGTCCGAACGCCCACTACTCAAGTGGACGGGGCACCCACCCGTCAAACGATTAAATCAACGGGTCCGATAGATGGCCTGACCTGCGAGTTCGTCGCGGGTCGCCAATCCCAGAATCCGAAGGTGTTCGAGGTGGGCGTAGGTCTCGCTGGCCGCCATGTCCCCCCAGGAACGTTCCTTGAAGAGGCGCTGCATGAACGACTCCACGGTTCCGTTGCCGAGGTCGTCTCCGGCCTCACGGATGGTCTCGAGGCGTTCCTCGTGGTGGCCGAGGATGGCATCCACCCGACCGGCCACGTCTGTGAAGGGGTGGCCGTGCGCCGGTAGCACGTTGGTCACGCCCGGCAGTTCCTTCATTCGCTCCAGGGATCGGAAGAAGGTGGCGAGGGGGTCGTCCATGGGCCCGATGCCGTTGATGTGTGGGGTGATAGTGGGGAGCACGTGGTCGCCCGACAGGAGCAGTCCGTCGGCCGGGTCGAAGAGGCAGAGGTGGTCGTGGGTATGACCCGGCGTGTGGACGGCGAGCCATGTCCGGCCGCCGAGAACCACCTCGTCGCCGTCATCGACGGTTACGGAGGGCTCCGGAACCTGCCACGACCGGGAGCCACCCGTGATGTCCATTTCCGCCCACTTGCGGAGTTCGGTTGCCGATGGTGGCGTGCGTGTCGCACCCCATGGAGTGGGCCGGCTCATCCTGGAGCGGAGCTTCTCCAGGTGTTCGTCGTCTGCCAGGTCCAGCTCGACCTCGCCCAGATCGTCGGCGTCTCCAGCGCCCAACCACACTGATCGGAAGTCGGCATGCGTGAGGACACGGGTTCCGTGGTCGTCGCGTAGCCGGTGGACGCCGCCGAAGTGGTCCGGGTGGCTATGCGTCACCACGGCCGTGTGCACGTGTTCGTAGCGGGCATCCACCTGGTCGAGGCGGTCTCCGAGCGCATCCCATGACTCGACGCTTGGCAGTCCGGGGTCCACGACCGTGAAGCCGTCGGCGTCCTCGAGCGCGTAGCAGTTGACATGTCCGAGGCCGGGCATCGAGATCGGGAGCTGGAACCGGTAGAGGCCGGGCGCCAACTCTGTCACCTCGGTCGAGGCAGGTTCCTGCTCCTGGCGCATGGGCCTGGCTGCTTCGAGTCCGGGAGCAGCGGGTGTGGTCGTGTCGGTCACTGCGTCACCCTAGGAGGGGGTGGGGGCCATGGCCGAAGCGGCTGGTCAGGCTGTCTGCTTCGGGAACAGGTGCTGCCTGTAGTGACGCAGCTCGACGAGGGACTCGTGGATGTCGTCCAGCGCCCGATGGCCACCGGACTTCTCGGGTGCGGACCTGACCACCTCGGGGTGCCAGCGCCGGGCCAGTTCCTTGATGGAGGTGACGTCGACGGACCGGTAGTGGAGGAAGCCGTCCACCTCCGGAAGCCAGCGGACCAGGAACCGTCTGTCGGTTCCGATGGAGTTACCGCACAGAGGCACGGTGCCCGGTTCGCCAATGTGCTCACGCAGGAACGCCAGGGTCGCCTCGCCGGCTTCGGCCAGGGTGGTGGTGGACGCCTCTATGGCTCCCAGTAGGCCGCTCTTCGTGTGCATGGCCCTCACGAAATCGCCCATGCGGGCCATTACGTCGGGTGGCTGGTGGACCACCAGGTCCGGGCCTTCGGCCACGATCTCGAGGTTGTCGTCGGTGACGAGGGTGGCGATCTCGACGATCACGTCGGAGTCGGGATCCAGCCCGGTCATCTCGAGGTCCATCCACGCCAGCACGCCGCCGAGCCTACGGCTTGGGCCGGCAGCGCCCCGGCTAGGGTCGCCGCCGTGCTGGAGATCCCCCTCGTCCGTCTCGACGCCGAGCTTCCCATGCCCGCCTATGCGAAGGCCGGCGACGCCGGTGCGGACCTGGTGGCTGCCGAGGACGTCGTGCTGGCTCCGGGTGGCGGCCGGGCGCTGGTTTCGACCGGGGCGGCCATTGCCATTCCGCCCGGGTACGCCGGGTTCGTGCAGCCACGTAGCGGGCTGGCCCTGAAGCACGGTGTGACCTGCCTGAACTCTCCCGGCCTGATCGACTCCGGCTACCGGGGAGAGTTGAAGGTCCTGCTGGTGAACACGGATCCCACGGAGCCGTTCAACGTGGTTCGCGGCGAGCGCATAGCCCAACTGGTCATCCACCGGGTCGAGGAGTGTCGGTTCGTTCCGGTCGATGACCTGCCTGCGTCCGACCGTGGCGAGGGCGGCTTCGGCTCGACCGGCCGCTGAGCGGTGTCGGAACCCATGCGAGACAGCGCGGTCAGGTTCCTGCCGGCGCTCCCCGGTCACGACGAGGGCACGAGGGGCACGGTCACCAACCACCGCATGCGTGAGGTCACGGAGGAGGTGGCCCACCGGGGTATCTGGAACGGTGGAGTCCTCGACGAGGTACGGGACCTGTTCGACTCGCTGGCCCCCGGCTGGTCGGCCACCCGGGACCACCCGGGCCGCAACGCTCCACTGCTCGATGCCCTGGATCGCGGTGCGGTGGACGGCCGGACGGCCGTCGAGCTGGGTGCGGGAACCTGCATCTCGGCCCGCGATCTGGTTGGGCGCTTCGACCGCTACGTGGCCGCCGACCTGTCGCCCGTGATGCTCGCCAATGCAGTGGCCGGTGCTCCGCCGCTGATCTGCACCGACGCCTCGAGACTGCCGCTGGCCAACGGGGTCGTCGACGTGTTCATCCTGCAGAACATGCTGCTGTTCCCGGCCGAGGTGGACCGTTGTCTTGCGGCCGGTGGCTCCCTGGTCTGGGTGAACAGCCGTGGACCGGAGACGCCGATCCATCTCTCGACTCCTGACGTGCTGGCCTCGCTGGAGGCAGCGAGCGGGGTCGGGTGGCGGGCGGTGGCGTCAACGGTGGGCGAGGCCACCTGGGCTGTCGTGCGTCGGGTCTGAGCGCCGCCTCAGGTCCGTGGCGAGCTGATCCGGATGGTGCGACCGTCGCCGGTCATGTCCACGATCACCTCGGTGCCGGTGACGCTGAACTCGACAACCACCTCGGAGCCCCCACCGGTCATATCCCTGGCGATCTCATGTACTGACGTAGCGAGGTCACCTATGTCACCCGGGTCGATCCGGTGGATCCGTAGGAGGGCGGCGAGGCCCACCCTGGGCAGGTCGGCGAAGTCGGCTGACGGTGGTAGGCGCAGCGTGATCGTGTCGTGCTGGCCGGCCCGGGTCATCACCGGAGTCTCCCATCCCTGCTCCGATGGCGCGGGGTCAGGTCCACGGACCCGTCCATGTGGCGGTGGCGGGCTGGCTTGGGACAACATGGCCCGATGACCGTGCTGGTCGATGAGGCCATATGGCCCTGGCGGGGTGTCCGGTGGGCACACCTGGTAAGCGACGTGAGCGTCGCTGAACTTCACGACTTCGCCGACCGTCTGGGCCTGCGCCGGATGTCCTTCCAGGGCGACCACTACGACGTGCCGGAGACGGTCAGGGCCGAGGCGTTGGCCCTGGGAGCCGAGGCGGTCCGGGGGCGTGACCTCGTGCGGCGCCTCCGCGGTGCCGGGTTGCGGTTGGCCTCGGCCGATCGCCCGGGCAGTTGGGAGGAGGTGGCCCGTTGGGAGGGTGACGGGTCGTTGCCCGATGTCGGCGGGGTCATCCCCGACCTCCTGGCCGGGGCGTTCCAGATGGTCGTGGCCGATTGGAGCACGGCTGTCACGGCGGCGTTTCGCCGACGTGAGGAGTCTGCGCTGGTGGTGGAGGACCATGCCGGTGTGTCCCTCGCGGGGCTGCTGCCAGATGGTGTGGAATCACGTCACCGTGGTGATCGGGTGGTCGAGTTGCTCGCCATGGATGGTGCCGGGCGGTGACCGGTCGTCGGATTCTCCTGGCGGTGCTGGTCCTGGCCGTATCGACGGTCGCCTGTGCCGATGACCAGCCTGCACTCCACCCGGTGCCGGTCGTCGAGGAGCCGGCCACTACGACCGTGGCACCGGAGCCGGATGTCGTGACGAACGGCTGGGTCCAGGTGGGCGACCAGACGTTCGACCTGACCTTCACCTGTTACGCGCCCGGGCCGGGCGATGTGGTGGCGATCGGCGTGGGTGGTCACCCGGACAGCGGCCAGCACGTCGAGGCGCTCATCCAGGGTTTCCTCGGCCAGCCGTACGTCGGCGTGACCGTCGGAGGTTCGGTCCTCTACGAGGCGACGTTGGACGGCCCCCTGGAGGTCTTCGTCCACGACGGGACAATCAGTGCCGGAGCCATCGAGTGGACCCGCGGCCTGGACCTCGGGTCCGGCGTGGGCGAGAGGGTGGGTTACGGGGCGGTCTTCGTGAGTTGCGAGGCGTACGAACACGACCTGCCCGAGGGCTACTGACCGGTCCCGCCCCATGTGCACGGCGGGTCGGTCACGACGACGGGCAGCCGCCGAGTTCCTCCGCCCAGGGGAGGCGGCCGGCCCAGAGCCGGGTGATCTGCACGCCGTTGGATAGGAACATCACCCTGTAGGTGGCGTCGGCGACGTCCTTGGGGATGAATGCGAGCAGGTTCCCGGAGCCGTCGGGGAGTGGGGTCGTATGAATGCGTTCCCCGAACATCTCGCGTATGCGGTCCTCGGTGTCTCCGATTCCGGCTCCCGACCGTGTCGTGATGGTCCGGGTGTCGACGTCGACGCGTTCGATGGTCCCGGCGACGACCCAGAAGGTGAGGCCTGCCTGACCGTCGTCGGGCGTGACCAGGTAGCAGTGTCCGGTCGGGGTGACCGGCGTGAACCGGCTACCCGCCGCCACCTGGGCGTCGTGGATGGTCATGCCGAACATGATCCGGTCGATCCCGACGGTGCTGACCGACGAGGAGGCGTCCAGCGTCGGCCGGCCGAGGTCGTCGATGGGAGGCAGGGTGCCGAGCGGCGCTGCTGACGGTGTTTCGGTCGAGGCGCTGTGGATCGTCGTCGTCACGGCCACCAGCGTGGGTTCAGCATCGGGGTCACCTGCCTCCGGGCTGACCGGCTCCAGGGCTTCGGATGCCGTCGTGGTCGAGACGGTCGCCGTCAGGATCGGATCCGATGGCCCGGTGCCGCCTCCCAGCCCGAAGAACAGCACGGTCATCACCGTGGCGATCGCCAGGAATCCGATCAGCAGGGTGCGCATTGACTCAGGGTATTCGGAGGCAGGTGGACGCCCGTGTCGGGTCGCCGCCCGTTGGCGTCCGCGATGTGGTGCACTGGCATCATGCGGACCCTGGTCGTCGCCGGAGCCATGGCACTGCTGGCCGCGGGGTGTGGTTCTCCTCAGGAGGCTGCTCCGGTGACCACTGCTCCGGTCATCAGCACCACCACGCCCGGTCCGAATCCGACCCGCGCATCGACGACGAGCACCACGACGGCCTCGCCTACCTCCACGACGACCACGACGACCACGACGACCACGACGTCGACGACTACCACGACCAGCCGCCCTCCTGGTCCCACGGCGATCGAGTGCGTCGGCGAACTACCGATCGGTCTGCGAGTCGGGCAGGTCCTGATCCCGGTCGTGGACCAGGCCGGACTGGCGGTGGTTGCCGACCTGGCCGGGCGTGGCCTGGTGGCAGGTGCGGTGGTCATCGGTTCGCCCGGTGACGGGTTCCCGGCAGCGGTTGCCGCCGTCCAGGAGGCGTCGGCCACCGGACCGGTGGTCATAGCGGTGGACGAGGAGGGCGGCACCGTCCAGCGATTCGGTTCTCTCCTGGGAAGGCTGCCGTCGGCCGCCGAGATGGGAGCCATGTCGATAGGTGACGTGAGGGAGCTGGCCACGGAGCGGGCGATCGCCATTGCCGCCCTCGGGGTGACGGTGAACCTTGCGCCCGTCCTGGACGTGGGGTCCGGTCCCGGGATCGGGACCCGGTCGTTCTCAGATGACCCGATGGCGGTGTCCACCCATGGCCTGGCGTTCGCCGAGGGGATGCTGGACGGGGGGTTGGTGCCGGTGGCCAAGCACTTCCCGGGGCATGGTCGGGCCAACGCTGACAGCCACGATGAGGTGGCCACCACCCCGCCGCTGGACGAGCTTCGCCGTGTCGACCTGCTGCCGTTTGGCGTCCTCCCCGATGGTGCTGCGGTGATGGTCGGTCACCTCGTCGTGCCGGGCCTCACTGACGGGGTGCCGGCGTCGTTGTCGGCGGCAGCGGTGACCGGAATCCTGCGCGACGAGCTCGGCTTCGACGGTGTGGTCATCACCGACGACCTGGCCATGGGGGCCGTCGCCCAGATGATCGACGTACCGACGGCGGCACGCCTGGCCCTGATAGCCGGAGCCGACCTGCTCATGGTCGGCGGCTATGAGAACGTGGTTCCGTCTGCCTGGAGCCTGATGGCCGCCCTCGACGACGGTTCGCTGGACGAGCGCTGGCTGGACGAGGCCGTGGAGCGCGTCCTGGCAATGCGCGGGGTGGACCCGTGCACCCTCGTCACCCCTGAAGGCTGAGAGGCTGTCGACATGGCCGATGTCTTCTTCCTTGCGGCCGTCAACGAGGCGCGTCTGGGGCTCGCCGAGGGCGGTGTACCGATCGGCTCGGTCCTGGTGTTGGACGGGGTCATCGTGGGGCGCGGCCACAATCAGCGTGTGCAGCAGGGCTCGGTGGTGCTGCACGCCGAGATGGCTGCCCTGGAGGACGCGGGACGGCTCTCGGCGGCCGAATACCGACGGTCGACCCTCTACACCACGCTTTCGCCCTGCGCCATGTGCACCGGTGCGGCGCTGCTCTACGGCATCCCCAGGGTCGTGGTCGGTGAGAACCGGACGTTCCTCGGGCGCGAGGACCTGCTCGCCGAGGAGGGGGTCGTGGTCGAGGTCCTGGACGACGAAGCGTGTGTCGAGCTGATGACCACGTTCATCGCCGCCGATCCGGACCTCTGGAACGAGGACATAGGCGAGTAATCTCCCACCGGTCCCGCTCCTGTGGCGCGGGTGTACCTGGATGGGGCCTGATGATTCGACCGTTGCTGCTGGTGCTCGGCATCGGTGTGCTCGTCGCCTGCGGCGGGGATCCGACCGATGGTGGTTCCTCAGCTCCTGCGGGTACCGGGACGATCTCCGAGGATGTCGTAACGACGGTTGACCCCTCCTCGGTAGTTGACGCGAGGGCGACCGGATCGGCACCGGAGACGACCGTTGTGCCTGACGAGGTGGTTGTACCGGAGACGACCGTTGTGCCTGACGAGGTGGTTGTACCGGAGACGACGGCTGTGCCTGACGAGGTGGTTGTACCGGAGACGACGGCTGTGCCTGACGAGGTGGTTGTACCGGAGACGACGGCTGTGCCTGACGAGGTGGTTGTACCGGAGACGACGGCTGTGCCTGACGAGGTGGTTGTGCCGGAGACGACCGTTGTGCCGACGACGACCGGTCCGCCCCGAGTGGTCGAGGGGCCGGACTCGTGCATCATGGACGGCTTCGACCGCTGGGGCCAGCTACGGAGATCAGCTGTGAGACCGTCGGCGCTGGGCTGGGACGCCCTGGATGCGAGGCCGTCGGGTGAGGCGATCGGGTACTGGGGTTTCGACGAAGGCGCGGGCAGTAGCGTGGAGGGAGGCCAGGCCTTCGGGATCGACGGAGTTTCCTTCGACAACGGCCTCCTCGTCGCCCGCGACGATGGGTTCGGGTCCCAGGACGGTGGCAACCCGGCCAGTGGTCGGGTACCGCTGGCACCGGTCACCGTTGGACAGGGGCCGTCTCTCGACCTTGATCAGCCGTTCACCGTGGCGAGCCGGACGTTGTTCAGCGAGGTCCGCTCGGCGACGGTCTTCGAGGACGGCGGCGGGGTCTACGGCATCGTCGAGATGATCCGCCCGCTGGTCGGGTCCAGGACCAGCATGACCGACACCTGGATGCTGGCCGTCGAGAGCTTCGGGTGCCACCCGATCATCGTGGTCAACGGACCCATCTACCTCTCCGAGGAAGGCCAGGGGTCAGCCAACGGCGGGGAGCAGCGTCTCCTCGTATCGGATCGGATGGTCGGTGCGGGAAGCTGGCATGACTACATCCTGACCGTCGACAATCGGTCGGGAAGGGTGGGGCTGAGCATCGATGGGGCGGAGCCTGAGGTCTGGACTGTCCAGCCATGGCAGTGGCAGACACCGCCGGGCGAGGTGGCGTTGTCCTTGAACTCTTCGACCGGCGACAGCTTCGACGGCTCTCATGACTGGATCCTCGTGGCACAGGGGACCCTTGACGCTGTAGGCGTCGCCGACAGCCAGCGGGCCCTGGATGACGGGCCGGCATTCGGGGGCGGCACGCTGGCCGCGTCCGTCGACGGCGCGGGTGCATTCCTCTCGATCCAGGTCGGTTCCACCGATTGGCCGGCCTGGCAGGCGGTGCGGATAGAGGAGGGCTGGGCCCAGACGGCGGTGCTCACCGCGATCCGCGATGAGGTGCCTGGCGACATCGACTTCGTATACGTACTGCACGACAACGAGGTCGCCCCGGACACCTGGCAGGACTGGATCGGCCGGTTCAGCCGGTTCTCGAACAGTGCGGAGGGGCTCGGCCTCGGCGAGCTGATCCTCGACGTATCGGTGCCCATCGACGGCCTGCTCGGCATCGTGGTGTCCCCGACCGCGGACTTCGCCCATCGCCTGTTCCTACACGAGACCCTGCACGCCTGGGGCCAGGACGTCATGCCCTCGATGACCCCGTCCCACTGGGACGGCGTCGCCATCGAGGCAGCCCTGGGTGGCTACGGCTACGTCCAGGACCTGGGTGGCGGCAGGTACCTGCGGGACCTCACGTGGATGAATGAGGAACGGATTCCCAGCCTGCCGCCCATCGAGCTCTACCTGATGGGCCTGGTGGGGCCCGACGACGTTCCGCCACTGGAGTGGTACTCCGACGTGGTGGTCATGGAGGAGACCGTCGCGGGCACCGTCATCTCCGCCCGGAAGAACGTCACGACGATCGAGGAGATCATCGCCGAGTTCGGGCCGCGTTTCCCCGACCACACGACGTCCCAGAGGGACTTCCGGGGAGTGGTGGCGATCATCACCCCTGACGGGCTCTCAGCCCAGGAGTCGGCATCGCTGGCCGCTGAAATAGCGGCCTTCGAGGCCTACTTCGCTTCGGTCACCGGCGACCGTGCGACGATCCGACTCACCGGCCTGGGTGGTTGATCTACGGTCGATCGTGGGTCGCCCGGGTCTCGAACCCGGCACCTGAGGATTAAAAGTCCCCTGCTCTACCCGATGAGCTAGCGACCCGAGGGCGGATCGAAACCCGGCGCGAAACCCGGTCGACCACCGCTGGTCAGGTTACAGGTGGGTGCTCAGGTGGCGGGTCCGGTCGAAAAGCGGTCGGTTGGATCTATCCGAACCGGTGGGCTTTGTCGGGCTGGCGTCGCACTCGGGTTCGGCCCGTGGGCCTGCTCACGACGTGAACGCGCCACCGTTGAGGCCGATGGTCTGGCCGGTGACCCACCCGGCCTCGTCCGATGCCAGCCACAGGCAGGCTGCACCGACATCGTCGGGTGATCCCAACCTGCCGACTGGGATCGCCTTCGTGAGGGCGGCAGCCGTCTCGGCCCGGACCGAGTCCATGATCCCGAGGGCCACCGAGTTGGCGGTGATGCCGTCCCGCCCGTGTTCGAGGGCCAGGCTGCGCATGAGACTCAGCGAGCCGCCCTTGCCGACCGAGTAGGGGACGAAGCCCATACCCACCCCATGGGTGCCGGCGGCCGACGAGATGGTGATGATCCGCCCGTGGCCCCGTTCGACCATGCCGGGCAGCACGGCGTGGCAGCAGTGCAGCACTCCGTGCAGGTTGATCTCCATCGGTCCCAGCCAGTCGTCCGGGTCTGTGGCGGCGAATTTCTTCGGGAGCATGGCCTCGGCTCCGCCGTTGCCGGCGTTGTTGACCAGCACGTCGATGGGGCCCGACTCGGCAACCGCCGCGTCGATGGCGGCCCGGTCGGTCACGTCGAAAGGCACGGCCACTGCGGTCACCCCGTCGGCCACCAGGGCTTCGACGATCTCGTCGGCCCTCCCGGGACGTAGGTCGTTGACTAGCACTGTGGCGCCCGCGGTCCCCAGAGCGCGGGCGATGCCGGCACCGACGTTCTGCCCGGCCCCTGTGACCAGCGCGGTGCGTCCCGTGAGATCGAACATGCCCCGACAGTAGGGGTTTCAGTTGGTCCCTGGAAACGCGGGCTACGTGCCTGTGGACTCGCTGATCAGGTATTCAAGCCAGTCCTGGGAGACCAGCCCGGCCTTGGTGTCGAGGATCGTTCCGTCAGGGCCGATGAAGAAGGTCGTCGGCGTGTTGACTACCTCGAAGGCGAGGCTGGCGCTGCCGTCACGGTCCATCAGGAACGGATAGGTCAGGTCGTGGCGGGAGATGAAGTCCCTGATCACCTGGTCGCTCTCCTGGATGCTCACCGATAGGACCGTGAATCCTTCCTCCCGGTGGTTTTCGTAGGCCGCCCGCAACGCGGGGGCACTGGCGGTGCAGGTCGGTCAATAACTGTGCATGAACATGACGGCGACCGGTTGGCCCAGGTAGTCGCTCAAGGCGACCCGCTCACCGTCGATGCTGGTGAGCCGGAGGTCAGGCGCGACATCGGCGCCGGCATTGGTGGTGGTCGTTTCGGATCCACAGCCCACGAGGAGGAACCCTCCGACGACGAGGATGGCCACTGCGGCGATGAGCACATGACCGGAGCGCGTGGTCCGTCGTGCCTTCCGCTGTCGCTCCCCATGGAGGGCGCGGCCACTATGAACCGGTTCGGTCATCGGATCCTCCCAGGGTGACAGTAGGGGTCGTTTACCGTCCATGCCATCGTCGACGGTCAGGAGCTGGAGTCGACCTCGTAGCCAGCCTGACCGATGGCGGCGATGACGGCCTCATCCGACGCGCCACCGGCCACCTCTACCACCCGTCGGTCTACCGTGACGATGACGGAGTCGACATCCGGGATCGCCGTGACGGCCTCCTCGATGGCCCTCTTGCAGTGGTCGCAGGAGATGTCCGGAACGTTGAACACCCGGTTCGTCATGTGGTCGTCTTCTCGTGGTCTGTGGTCGGAACCGTGGCATGGGTAGCCGATGGGCGGCGGTAGCCGTTGAACCGGCGCAGCCGTAGCGAGTTTGTGACCACGAAAACCGAGGAGAATCCCATTGCCCCGGCGGCGATCATCGGGTTCAGGATGCCGAAGGCGGCCAGCGGAATGGCCGCGGTGTTGTAGGCGAAGGCCCAGAAGAGGTTCCCCTTGATTGTCGAGAGCGTCCGTCGTGAGAGCGCTATCGCATCGGCCACGGCCCTCAGGTCGCCTGAGACGATCGTGAGGTCGGAGGTCTCGATGGCCACGTCGGTGCCGGTGCCCACGGCGATACCAAGGTCGGCGCGTGCCAGAGCCGGTGCGTCGTTGATGCCGTCGCCGACCATCGCCACGACGTGGCCCTGGGCCTGGAGGCGCTGTATCTCGGCGTCCTTGTCCTCCGGCATGACCTCTGCGAGCACGCGGTCGATTCCGACCGCTGCCGCCACGGTCCGGGCGGTGCGGGCGTTGTCGCCGGTCAGCAGCGTCACCTCCAGGCCGAGCTCCCGGAATGCGGTGACCGCTTCGGCGCTCGTCGGCCTGATCCGGTCGGCCACCACGAGGACTCCACGGGCCGCGCCGTTCCAACCGGCGAGGACCGCCGTGCCGCCGGCGTCTTCAGCCTCGGTCATGGCCGATGCGAGGTCCTCCGGGACCTCGTCGAACATCTGCCTTCGTCCGACGACCACCTCGACACCATCGACCGTGGCGCTCACCCCCAGTCCCGGGAGGTTCTGGAAGCCGGAGACCGCCAGGAGGTCTGGTGCGGCGGCGACGATTGCCTCTCCCACCGGGTGCTCCGAGCGCGACTCGACTGAGGCGGCCCGTCGCAGCACCTCGCTGCGGTCCGTCCCGGGTGTCACCGTGACAGACACCAGCTCCATTCGGCCCTCGGTGATGGTGCCGGTCTTGTCGACGACGACGTGGTCGATCTGGCGGGTCGCCTCGAGGACCTCGCCGCCCTTGATGATCACGCCCAGGGATGCGCCACGACCCGTGCCGACCATTATCGCTGTAGGGGTGGCGAGGCCGAGTGCGCATGGGCAGGCGATGATCAGCACTGCCACCGCCGCGGTGAAGGCCTCGGTCGCCGGTTGTCCGGCCACGAGCCAGCCGATCAGCGTCACGGCGGCTATTCCGAGCGCCGTGGGTACGAAGACGGCCGAAACGCGGTCGGCGAGTCGTTGCACGGGGGCGGTGGATGCCTGCGCCTCGTCCACGAGACGCATGATCTGGGCCAGCTTCGTCTCGTTGCCGACCCTGACGGCTTCGACGGTGATCGAGCCGTTGCCGTTGATGGTCGCTCCGATGACCTCGTCGCCGACGGCGACCGGGACCGGTACGGGTTCGCCGGTGATCATGGATGCATCCACGCTGCTGGATCCGTCCACGACCACGCCGTCGACGGGGATTTTCTCGCCCGGTCGCACCATGAGCCTCATGCCTACCTCGATGGCCTCGACGGCGACCGTGGAGCCGTCCTCTAACAGCGCGGTGCTGGCGCCCAGGCCGGCGAGTGCCCTGATGGCGTCTCCGGACCTGCGCCTGGCACGGGCCTCGAACCACCGGCCGAGGAGGATCAGCGTCACGATCACCGCGGCCGTCTCGAAGTAGACGTGCCCGTCATCCACGGCGAGTAGCGCTATGGCGGACCAGGTCCATGCAGCCCCCGTACCCATCGATACGAGGGTGTCCATGGTGGTGGACCCGTGGCGGAGGTTTCGCAGCGCGACCCGGTGGAACGGCCATCCAACCCACCAGACGACCGGCGTGGTGAGGGCGGCTACCACCCACTCCCATCCTCCGAAGTGCAGCGAGGGCACCATCGAGATCAGCATGGCCGGAACCGAGAGCACGGTTGCGGCGACCAGCCGGCGGCCGAGTTCCGCCAGGTGCTGCTCGGTGGTGTCGTCGGCATCCTCAGCGGCGACCGCGTAGCCGAGCTTCACGATGGTGGCGTCGAACGTCGCCGGATCAACCGAGTCCTGGTGGTAGGAGACGACAGCCCTGGCGGTGGCGTAGTTCACGTTGGCTTCGGCCACGCCGTCCAGCCCGTTCAGGCCGCGACTGATCCGGGCGGCGCAGGCAGCGCAGGTCATGCCCTCGATCGGGAGCTCGACCGTTCTGGTCATCTCTGTGTGTCTTCAGGTTTCATGCATGATAGGGTACCCCCTATCCCTACCCACGGCTACTCCCTCACCAAGGACGACTACCTGACCCGGCTGAGCCGGATTGAAGGCCAGGTCCGTGGCCTCCAGCGCCTCATCGACGAGGACACCTACTGCATCGACGTCCTCACCCAGATCTCCTCGGTGACCAAGGCCCTGCAGGGAGTCGGGGTGGGCCTCCTGGACGAACACATCCGGCACTGCGTCCGGGGAGCCGTCCAGGAAGGCGGTGCCGCGGGCGACGCCAAGATCGAAGAGGCGGTAGCCGCTATCGAGCGTCTGCTGCGCACCTGAGTGTCCGTTGTGAAAGGAGCAGCATGCGCAAAATAGCGGTATCCGGAGCATCGGGCTTGATAGGGACGGCCTTGGTCTCGGCCCTCCGGGATCGTGGAGATCACGTCGTGGGGATCGGCCGCGTCGCCCGAGCTCCGGATGATGTGGTTTGGGACCCGGCGAGAAGCATGCTCGACGGACGCAGCCTGGAAGGATTCGACGCCGTTGTGCACCTGGCCGGAGAACCCATCGACGGCCGGTGGACGCGGGCCAAGAAGGCTCGAATCCTTGAAAGTCGGGTCACGACCACCAGGCTTCTGGCTACCACTCTCTCGCGACTGCAATCTCCACCCACTGTGGTGGTTTCTGCTTCGGCCATTGGCATATACGGCCACCGTGGTGATGAGTACCTATCCGAGGATTCTGAGCCCGGCCAAGGTTTCCTAGCCGACGTATGCCTCCAATGGGAATCCGCAGCGGCGGCGTTTGCCACCCCGCTGACCCGGCTGGCTGTGGCCCGAACGGGCGTTGTGCTCACTCCTCTCGGTGGTGCCCTGAAGAAACTGCTACTGCCCATTCGACTGGGCCTTGGAGGCCCTATGGGTGGGGGGAAGCAGTGGTGGTCGTGGATCACCCTGGACGACCATATTCGGGCCATTTTGCACCTTCTCGATACCGAGGTCGAGGGGCCAGTGAATCTTGTATCCCCGAACCCGCTCCAAAACAGGGACTTGACGCAAGAGGTGGCAAGGGCGCTCGGGCGATCTGCCTTTATTCCGGTTCCGGCCTTTGTGCTACGGCTCGCCCTCGGTGAGATGGCTGAGGACCTCCTACTGGCTAGTTGTCGGCTCAGGCCGCAGCGGTTGGAGGATTCGGGCTTCCGATTTGGAGATCCGGACATTGCTGTGGCACTGGCGAACCTGTTCAACCGATCTGGCTGAGGTGCAGAGCCACTTGGGTTGGTAGAAGGCGGTCTACGCCCTCCTCAGAATCGGTGCCGGTCCTCCACGAGTCGGGAGAGCCGACGGAGGTTTCCTCGCCAGATCGCCTTCAGAACGGGTGTGGATCCGATGCTTGTGAGCCTCCCGCCGATCCACCAAGGGAACGTCAAGGTCTCTTCCCAGGAGAAGTTGGTATCTGACGGGCCTGCCTCCTGGAGAGTGAATCGACCACTGCCTGAGACCAGGCCTCGGTGGGCTACACCCATCACCCTCTCCTCGATCCACTCTGTGATCTCCATGTGGTCGATTGTGCGGAACGGTCCAATTTTGGTTACGCAGTCGAACGTTGTGCCGACGCCTGAAGAACAATCCGACGTGACGGTGATTGATTCGGCGTCAACCATCCACTCAGTGTGGGTCCGGATGTCGGCCACCATCTCCCAGACCAACTGGAGTGGAGCGCGGATACGAACCTCGATCTTGATGCGGGGCACAACGTGGTTCCTCTAGAGGTAAAGGGTTTCGATGACACCAGGAATGGGCTGTTCTTGAGTCAGTAGCGGTCAGGGTATGAAGTGAAACTCCCTACGGGGCTGTCACCTGCCATCGGCCATGCGGTGGCCAATATTGTCGACCTGCCCATCGGCGTTGACGAGCAGCGCGTCGTTGTAGTGGCGTCCGCCCAGGTGGTGGCCGGCTGTCTCCGGGGCGAACCCGACCAGTACCGAGATGCGGTGCGGGCCATCGGACGACGTCGGTGGCAGCGAGGCGTGCATCAGGTCCGAGTAGTGGAGGGTTACATCACCCGCTCTGATGGGCAGGCTCACACCCTTGGGTGCTGCCACGTCTGTCCCGTCCACGAACGGGAAGCCACCCTGGTGCGAGCCGGGCAGGAACCGCAGTTCGCCTGCCTCAGGCGTCCCGGTGGTGAGGCAGATGGTGAGCACGACGGACGGGCAGTTCAGGGCATGGCCGCCCATGCCGCAGTCACGGTGCCACGGCAGGTCCGCGAGCCCTTCGGCCATGTCCGGACGCTTCCACAAGATGGTCACCAGGTCGACGGCCTCAGGGTCGTCGGGAACTTTGGGAACCAGCGTCTCGTCAGCTGTGGCGACCACCTGGCGAAGCCGCCGGTCGTTGGTCAGCACCCGCAGGTTCGGCCGGCTAGCCGCCCGGAGCACTCGGGTAAGCGCCTCGTTGCCGGCGGCGTCGCGTCCCCACCACGACGTCATGTCCCCCGGCCGAGCCTCTTCGGCGAGGATGGCAGCGTCTTCGAGCATGGCCTCCACCTGGTCGGCGTTGAAGACACCGTGGACGTACAGGTAGCCGGCCGTCCGGAGGAAGTGTCGGGCCATCTCGCCATCGTTCCCGACCTCGTCGATGGCGAATGCCCGGGTGGTATCCAACGGTTCTCCGTCTAGGTCCCGTAGGTCGACGTTGTCGGGGTCGAACACCGGGAGGCCGTGGAAAAGGGCCCGGAGCCCGGGCTCCCAACGCATGAACCGCAGCGGGTTCCCCACCGGGACCGATGCCCGGTTCGAGTAGAGGAGACCGGGGGCGGTGTCTAGGTCCGACACGAGGCCCAGCCAGGCGTCGAGGTCGATGGCGACCACGGCATCGGCCGTCGCCTCGCCTTCCAGGAGCTCCACGGATCCTGCGTCGGGTACGTAGGTCCAGGAGCCGGCCGGCGTGCGTATCGCCAGCGTCCCGAGGTCCGCCAGGTCGGCGAAGGCCAGGGCGCCATTACCTGCGGCGACCCGCGCCGGGAGCAGGGCGGTGTGGAAACGGCGGAACGACTCGACGTCGGCGGCCAGGGGCGGCTCGTCCATGTGCCGACCGTAGTGCCAGCCCGGTTTCTGGAACGACGTGGATGTGCCACGATGCCGATATATGACCGGACGGCCCCCACTAGACGAGACGGACGCCGACCGGCCCACCGGCCCGCCGACACCCGTCGACCGCCTGTACGCCATTGTCGAACAGGGCCTGTGCACCGGCTGCGGCATCTGCCAGTCGGTGGCGGGGCCCGAGGTGGTTCGCGTGCAGAAGGTCGCCAACGGGTACGAGCGGCCGGTCGTGGTCGGCGACCTCGACCACTCCACCGTCGACCGGATCTACGAGGTCTGTCCTGGCACGCGGATCGAAGGGCTCCCTGATCGACTGGTCGAGGGATCGACCCACATCGATCCCGTCTGGGGGCCGTGGCGGCGCATCGTGCGAGCCTGGGCTGCCGATCCGGTGGTGCGCCACGAGGGCTCCACCGGCGGGGTCCTGACGGCGCTGGCCATATACCTGCTGGAAAGCGGCCGGGTCGACCTGGTGCTCCACGCCCGCCCGTCGACGACCGAGCCGACCTTCGGCGAACGCCACATGAGCTTCACCCGTGCAGATGTGATGGCCGGCGTCGGCGCCCGCTACGGCCCGACGGCTCCACTGGTGGACGTAGGCGAGGTACTCGAGATGGGTCTGCCATTCGCGTTCATCGGCAAGCCGTGCGATGTCGCGGCCCTCCGCAACCTCGGCCGCCACGACCCGCGGGTGGACCAACTCGTCCGCTACATGCTCACGCCTGTATGCGGTGGCTACATGCCTCCGGCCGCCACCACCGCCTTCCTGGGGAGGATGGGCGTCGACCCCTCGGAGGTCACCGGTCTCCGCTACCGGGGTCGTGGCTGCCCGGGCCCGACCCGCATAGAGACGGCCGACGGGTCCACCGAGGCCCACTACCTCGACTTCTGGGGAGAGGACGAGAGCATGTGGATGCTCCCGTGGCGCTGCAAGGTGTGCCCCGACGGCATCGGTGAGGCCGCTGACCTGGCGGCAGCGGACACGTGGCTGGGCGGTTCACCCACCCGGGAGGAGAGCGCCGACGACCCTGGGACCAATGCGGTGGTCGTACGTACCGCAGCAGGCCTGGAACTGTTGGAGGCCGCCGAACGAGACGGCGCCCTTGTGGTCGAGCGTGACGCCACCCCTGAAGAGATGTCCGACTACCAGCCGCACCAGGTGCGAAAGAAGCACGCCGTGGCGTCTCGCTATCTGGGCATGGCCGACGATGGTCGGATCGTGCCGGTGACGGCCCGGCTGCGCCTCGACGAACTGGCCGCAGCCATGCCGGCCGAGGAGCAGGCGAGGCAGCGGGAGGGAACGCGGGTTCGGATCGGTCGGGGAAAGGCCACCGAGCCCCGACCCGAGGCGGCCCGCCCGGAGGTACAGGGGGAGTAGTCCGCCCGGTGGGTCCGATACGCGCCGGGACCGCCGCACTTCGTGCATGCGTAGGTCTGGTCGGTCATCATCCAGGTGCCGCCGCGCCAAGCCTGTCAGCCGGCCATCCGGCCAGGGTGCCCAGGAGCAGCACGGGTACCACCTCGAACATGACCATCCCGGCCACGCCGATGCCCGAACCGGCCGCGGCTCCTAGCCGAGACCCGGTGCACCGGCGTAGGCGGGCAGGGCCGGCTGCCCACCCAGGTGTGCATACAGGACCTTCGAGCCGGGCGGGATCGAACCGTTGCGAACCAGGTCGATGAGGCCGGCCATCGACTTCCCTTCGTAGACAGGGTCGGTGATCATTCCCTCGGTCCGGGCCGCGAGGTGGATGGCGTCGATGGTCTGTTCGTCAGGAACCCCGTAGGCGGGCCCCTCGTAGCCGGCCAGCACGGTGATCTCGTCGTCCTCCAGGTCCCTGTCCACTCCGATCCGTTCAGCGGTGGCCATCGCGATCCGGGTGACCTGGTCGATGGTCTGGTCCAGGGTTCCCGAGGCGTCGATGCCCAGGATCCGTCGGTTGTGGCGGCCCTCCAGGGCGAACCCGGCGATCATCCCGGCATGTGTCGAGCCGGTGACCGTGCAGACGATGACGTGGTCGAAGAACACGTCGTGGAGGGCTTCCTGGACGGCGACCTCCCGGGCCCAGTTTGCGAACCCCATGCCGCCCAGCGGATGGTCAGATGCCCCGGCTGGGATGGCGTAGGGCTTGCCACCGGCGGCCTCCACCGACTCAAGGGCGCGGTGCCAGCTGTCCCTGATCCCGATGTCGAATCCGGCCGGGTCCATCCGGATGTCGCCACCCAGGATCCGGGTCAACTGGATGTTGCCGACCTTCTCGTAGGACGACTCCGGCCAGTCCACCCAGCCTTCCTGCACCGTGACGGCGCCCAGGCCCAGGTGCCGGGCCACTCCGGTCACCTGGCGTGTGTGGTTGGACTGCACGCCGCCGATGGAGACCAACGTGTCGCAGCCCTGTTCCAGGGCCTCGGCCACCAGGTATTCCAGCTTGCGTACCTTGTTGCCGCCGAAGGCGATCCCGGAGTTGCAGTCCTCCCTCTTGGCCCAGACCTCCACCCCACCGCCGAGGGCCTCGCTGAGGCGAGGCAGGGGGTGGATAGGTGACGGACCGAACAGCAGCGGTACGCGGGGAAAGTCATCAAGGCTCACGGGTACTCCGATCCTGGGGGTGCTGTGGAATCCCACAATGGCATGTCGCCCGGCTGACCATCGGACCCGTCCTCGACCATGATCCGGGGCTGGTGCCTGTGCGAGGCTGACCGCTTCGGCGGATGGCTAAATCCGGAGGCGACATGCTCCTGCAGCGCCCGCACCTGCTCCAGCAGTTGGACGAGGATGCCAGCCGCTCGCTGTCCATGCTCGGTGGGCTGGTGGGCCTGGGCCGTTCGATCATGGTCGGCGTCATGTCGCTCGTGGCCCTCGAGGTCATGGAGACCAAGCAGGCCGTGACCAACGCCTACCTGGTAGGCGGCTGCCTGGCCCTCATCGTGACCCTGAACGTCGGCCGCCTCGAGTCGTGGATGCCCCGCCGGTGGGTGGTTACCGGTGGCCTCCTCTCGCTGGTAGCGGGGGCGAACATCTTCCTGTTCGTGGACAATTGGCTGCTGGGCATCGGCATCGGCCTGGTAGCGGTGTCCGCCGGGGTGTTCTCCGTCTGCCTGGCGCTGTTCATCATGGATTTCATCGCCAAGCGGGACTTCGTGCTTGCGTAGGTCCGGTCGGTCATCATCAGTCCCTTGTCCGTGGTGTCACAGGGAGGAAGGGTCAGCCCAGGGCGTCGCGCTGGGCAATGAGGCGCTCCAACGGGCCGAGGTCGAAGGGGTGGCCGGTTCCCACCACGATGTGGTCAACGCCCAGGTCAACGTAGCGGCCCACGTCCTCGACATCATCCGGGCCTATGGACACCGTGCGCTCGATCTCGGACGGGTCACGGCCCACCTTTTCGCACCAGTCGTCCAGGATCGCGGAGAGCTCACCGAAGTTCTCCGGCGGCCCGAAGCAGTTCCACGCATCGGCGTGCTCCGCCACCAGTCGCAGCGTGATGGTGCGCCCGGAGCCACCAATGAGTAGCGGCATCGGGCCAACCGGCGGCGGGTTCAGGGCGGCCAGGCGCTTCTTCATCCTCGGAAGGTCGGCCTCCAGGCGGCGGAGTCGACCGGCCACGGTGCCGAACTCGTAGCCGTACTCGTCGTAGTCCTTCTCGAACCAGCCGGCTCCGACTCCCAGGTACATGCGGCCGTCGCTGAGGTGGTCGAGCGTGCGCGCCATGTCGGCCAGCAGCTCAGGGTTCCGGTAGGAGTTGCCCGTCACCATCGTTCCGAGCATGGCGTGCTCGGTGTCGGCCGCCATGGCCGACAGCAGCGTCCAACCCTCGAAGTGGGTCGCCTCCATGTCGCCGAACAGCGGGAAGAAGTGGTCCCAGATCCAGATCGAGTCGGCGCCCATGGCATCGGCCCGACGCCATGCGTCGCGCAGTTCGGCCACCGACGTGGCCTGTGGCTGGAGCTGGCATCCCACCTTGAGTGTCATGCGGGGCATCATTGCCCATATGGAACCCGATGGCGAAGCAGCAACCACCAGGGCCCGAAGAGGCCCGCTATCGGTGGTGGAGGCCGGCGATGTGACCGCACCGGCACTCGGGCTTCGATCCCGAACGCACCACCATCATGGACAGGGCCTGTCGTATGCCGGGCTACGGCTACGCGGCGGCCTCGTTGGGTGAGACCGACCACACGCCCGACCTGGGCCGGATCCACGTCCCCACGCTCGTGGTCGTGGGCGAGCACGACCGGGTCTGCCCGCCGGCCGACTCCCAGCTGCTCGCCGATGGCATCCCCGGGGCCCTCTACACCGAGGTTCCCGACTCCGGCCACCTGCCCAACCAGGAATGCCCGGAGGCCTTCAACCGGGTGGTGGGCTACTGGCTGGAGGGGCTTCCGGGCTGATCCGGTGACGACCGCCAGCAGGTCAGGCCGTGCCCGGCCACTCCTCGGCCCCGTAGCGGGCCAGGAGGTCGAGCACCGCCTCCACGTCACGGGTGCCGACCGTCGGGTTCATGACGAGCAGTCGGAAGGTGTTCAGGCCGTGCACGGGCTGGAAGCCGAGGAGTGCCGTGCCCTCTGACTGCATGCGGGCCTTCACCCGTGGCGCCAGGCGGTGGAGGCGTGATCTGTCAGCTTCAGAGAGGGACCCGAGGTCGAGTGGTCTCAGCTCCGGCGGCACCCAGGCGAACACGATGTTGGTGAAGCCGGTGTCGGCAATCGTGGCGAACCCGTCGTCAGAGGCGCTGATAAGGAGGCGGGCGAAGTCGGCCATGGCCACCGCATGGTCGATCCTTGCGGCGAACCCAGCGTCGCCGTGGGCCTTCCAGGCAAGCCACAGCTTCAGGGCGTCGACCCGGCGGCCGCACTGGAAGGTGCGGTCACCCGAGTCCCATTCGCCGAATTGCTTGTCGGGCTGGAAGATGTAGTCGGCTCCCGTCGAGAAGCAGGCGGCCAGGCGCTCCGGCTGACGCACCAGGAGGGCGGTGCACTGCTGGGTCATGCCCATCATCTTGTGGAGGTTCCAGACGAACGAGTCCGACCGCTCCACGCCGGCCAGACGGTGGCGGTGGTCCGCAGAGAAGAGGGCCGAACCGCCGTAGCAGCCGTCCACGTGCATCCAGATGTCGTATTCGGCCGCCACGTCGGCCACCTCGTGCAGCGGGTCGAAGGCACAGGTCACGGTGGTGCCCGCCGTGGCGACCACGGCAAGTGGCGTGCGGCCCGCCTCGAGGGCGACTTGCACAGCGGCTCGAAGAGCCCCGGGTGCCATGGCTCCGTCGGCATCGACCTCGACGGCGATCACGGCATCGGTCCCGAGACCGAGCAGGGCGGCCGACTTGCCGGTCGCGTAGTGGCCGGATGCCGAGACGAACACGGCGAGCGGTTCGGGGCCGGCACCGACCGTCACCAGATCGGGTTGGAGGCGGTGCCGGGCCAACTGCAGGGCATACAGGGTGGCCATGGAGCCACCCGCACAGAACAGCCCCGGAGGCAGCGGCTCGGGGGTCGCCCCACCCGGGGTCGCTACCGGGTAGCCGGCCAGGCGGGCCAGCTTGGTGAGCAGCGTCGCCTCCATAAGGTGGAAGACCGGGGCGATCTCGAAGGTGGTTGTCGCTGTGTTCAGGGCTGCGGAAAGCCAGTCGCCGGCCACGGCCACCGGGTCGGCCCCGGCGAAATTCTGGTTCATGAACCGGGGGTGGCTGGTCCGGACGGAGTGGTCCACCACCGTCCGGGCGGCTGCCACGACGTCGTCCGGATCATGGGCGGGAGCGTCGTCGCCAATGGCCAACCCGACCGAGTCCTCGAACGCAGCCACCAGCTCGGTCGGTGTTGCGAACCGCACCACCGGGTCGTCACCCGAAGGCGGGTCGACCACCAGATCCAGCGCCAGGGCCGCTAGTCGTTCGATCAGCGGATCGCTCATGGGTCTCCCGGGGGTGGGCCGCCCTGTCGGGCGGGCATGACGTCATCGAACGTGTCCAGATCGCGCAGCGCCGGGAAGTAGCGCCACCACAGGGCGATGACGGCCAGGGTGGCCACGCCACCGAACACGACGGCACCGACCAGGCCCATGAACGCTGCGGTCAGACCCGACTCGGCGGCACCCAGCTCGTTGGAAGCACCGATGAACACGCTTTCGACTGCTAGTACCCGGCCACGCATGTCCTCGGGTGTGGCCAAGGGAACCAGGGTGGCGCGGATGAACATAGACACGGCGTCGGCGGCCGACACGAAGACGATGATGGTGAAGGCCAGAGCGAAACTCCGGGTCAGACCAAGGGCGATGGTTCCCAGACCGAACATCGCGACCACTGCGTAGAGGGTTCGTCCTAGATGGCGTTGCACCGGCCGGATCGACATGCAGACAGCGGTTGCACCAGCACCGATGCCTACGCCGGCGCGCAGCCAGCCAAGACCGATTGCGCCGACCCCGAGGCGATCCTCCGCGATCGCAGGTAGTAGGGCAAGAGCGCCACCGAAGAGGACGGCGAACAAATCGAGGCCCATAGCTCCGAGCATCACTGGTCGATGGCGGATGAATCGGAGGCCCTCGAGAGATTCGAGTATCACCTGCCGGCCTCCGGTCGACGCCAAGCGCTTAACGCCAGAGGACGGAATGAGCCCGACAATGGCGATGGCTGCCACCAGCGCGAGGGCGGACAGGAGGTAGGGGAGCGATCCTTCGACTACGAAGGCAAATCCAAATGTGATGGGTCCGGCGATATGGCCGGCTTGGAAGCAGACCGACTTGAGTGCCACAACCCGGGGGACGACACCTGGTGGACTGAGGTCTATGGGTAGGGCCCGGCCGGCCGGCATGGCGAATGCCCGACACACCCCGAAAAACAGGACAATGGCGAATATTGGCGTGATTGAGGTCGGGTCTGACCGGGCGTAGAGGAATAGGAGCAGCGAGGCTATTGCTTCTCCGACTAAGGCGATTCCGAGTATCTTGCGTCGGTCGTACCGGTCGGCGAGGGGTCCGGCTAAGGGCGCCAGCACGGCCACCGGGAGAAACTCGGCAACGCCGAGCAGGCCGAGGTCCAGTGGGCGGCCTGTCAGGTCGTACACCTGCTTGCCGATGATCGTGATCTGGCCTATCACCGCGAAGTGGGTCAGAAAGTTCACACCCAGGAGGGCCTTTACCCGTAACGGGATCTCTGTGACGGAATGGGTTGTCAACGGCTGTCGAACCTGCTGGCGAAGGACGGGACGCGGCCGGGCTGGGCCGGGATTCCGGGCTCGCCGGGGTACTGCATGGTCTCAGGAACCACAGGCCGTGGTGGATCGGCCGCCAGCCACAGACGCAATAGATGGCGACGACGGTCGGAGTCGTCGGTGAAGGCCGTACGGGCGTGGAACACGGTGAAGTTGTTGGCCATCACCGCCTCGCCGGCCGCCATCGTGAAGTCCAGGGCCAGGTCGGGCCGGTTGGCGGTGGCCTCGAGGTAATCGATGGCCTCGCGTTCGACGTCGGTGAGGACGATCGAGTGGTCCTCGTCGGCGGCTATTTCCACGTACTCGCGTACGAAGCGTCCACTCACCAGCCCGTTGCACTCGCTGAACACCGGAACCCGATGGGGGGTGATCGGGTCGTCGCCGGGGCCCTCCTCTCCGAACCGGTGGTAGTGGAACCCGCGGGCCAGCAGGGCCAGCAGGTCGGGTCGATCATGCCGGATCTCCTCGAACACCGTGAGGGAGCTCACGAACCTGCTGACACCACCGGAAGGTGCCGGTCGTATGCACAGGAATGACAGCAGGTCACCCGGGTCGGAGTGCGGCGAGAGCTCCGAGCGGTTCCGGTAGGCACGGGCATGAGGGTCGCCGTCGGTCACGTTGATGACGTGGCCGAGCCGTTCGCCCATGACGCTCTGCGACACGGCCCGACCCAGGCGGAGCCCGACCCCCCAGAATATGAGCGCCATCTCGTCGACCGTGCACCTGTCCACCGGGAACCCCCGGAGCAGGACGATCCCGCGCCCGTGCAGCACCTCCGTCCGGAGGCGGTCCACCAGCGGAGCCAGGGTCCCCAACGGCAGGTCGTCGGGACCGGCGCTGACAGGGTTGATGCCATCGGCGGCCAGCCGGCGGGCCGCTGCCTCCAGTTCGGCGAGGTCGTCGGCCGGTAGCTCCATTGCAATGGCGTCGGTGTCGGGGACGTCGGTCCTGTCCCAGAGGTTGGCTGGCGGAACAGCCACGAGGTCCAGTGCCATGGCGTGGAACCTATGCGCTGACGGGCGGTGGTC
>Ga0209501_10000467_pt1 | contig 48881 bp, 67 predicted proteins | sample ArcticOcean_MG_C_4_FD_187434 | JGI IMG/M metagenome (GOLD analysis project Ga0209501, IMG submission 187434) | Marine microbial communities from western Arctic Ocean - ArcticOcean_MG_CB4_134 (SPAdes) (version 2) | ecosystem: Environmental > Aquatic > Marine > Oceanic | place: Arctic Ocean...
CAAGACGGATAATCATTACAAGCCAAATATGTACGTTGCTTGGGGATAGCATCAGGACCAGTTACTGCTCGTGAGAGAGAATATGGATCTTCTGCCATTAGTTTCTTTTTCTTACGTGGTACCAAAATACCACCACATGATGGACATTCGTTTTCTATACTTAAAGCATACTCTTCAAAATAATTACTATGTGTAATTAATTGCTCATACATGCTGTCATTAAGTTTAATTTTCCTTGCCATAAAAACAGGCTTACCCTTGTCAATGTATCCTCTAATCAAACTATCGTAAGACATACCTTCACCTGAATCCCACAAAGTAATAATAAGATGCTCAGGCTTGTCATCCTCATGATGTACGCCAACACGTATCTGCCAACGAAACTTATCTCCTTTGAGGATTTTCATCATACCGTCAGGTGAACGATCTTTAATAGGCTTTAAGTAAATAAAATCGTTATCCGCATAAAAGCGATTCCACGAGTGAAAATTACGAGTAGTAATTTGCTGTGAATCAAAGCCTAGTTCCTTATGTAGGAACTCTTGCAATTCGTTAACGCAAAAGATCATAGCCACACATCATCTGTACGTTTCTTAACTTCATACAAGTCATCGTCAAGTTCACCTATCTTGTTATTAGCCACAAACGTGATACCTGTTTTTTCTTTGCAGTATCGCAAAATTGTATTATAGTCGTTATGATTCTCAAATCCAAGTTTATTAACAGCGGTACCCATTGCCATTTCAGCAAAGCCATTAGCCGCTGTATGTCCTTCCACCTGCTGTACCAGTTTTTGTATAGCACCTAGCACATAATATACATTGCCTTTAGGGCCACTGAGATCTAACTTAATATGCGTCAATCCGTATGAATGATTAAAAAATTGCTTTGACATACTATGCTCCGTTTAATTTCTTTCCTGGTAGGATACAAATTTCTTCTGTAATCATTTCAGTAAGATGTTTGTACCATTCAGGATCATCATAACATTTCTCAGGAACTAAAATACAATCAATGCCACAGTCATAAAGATGTTCTGCATACGTAGCAGGCGAAGTTAGGCGAAGCGTATCCCACTTCTCAGTATCGTACCAATACACTTTCCACGTTTTTGCATCTGCAACAAGTTCGTGTAATCGCTCGCCTTTGTCCATTATATCTTTCCTGTGCGAATTGCTGTTAAGAAGTCTTCCCAAATAGGTTTAGCGGCTGTATTCTTGCAACCATACGCTCTGCTATCCTGCCATAAATTCCAATAGTATTTGTCACACAAAGGATCAATGCCTTGGAACTCATATGACATTACGCCTTTGAAGTCTTCGAACGTCATGTTGTTCGGATCTACCATTTGCTCTCCTTATTGACTGCGGGTATTGCCCACCACATTAAACTTAAACCAACCAGTGCAATTGCAACACACTGAACGATGGGTGCAGTCTCAACATCCATACCACCAACTGCACCAAACACTAACAAAAACCCAATTATAAAACGTATCATTACTTTCTCCTTACTGCATCACGGGCCATGACACACAATGAAATGCTGAAGCATCAGGTTTTGCCTGACAACTAAACATTCTATTCTGTATTTCTCTATACTTCATGCCTGCATATCTTCCTACTCTATAGAAGGTGCCATTTCCATCAATACCTGTTGCACCTTCCCTGATATTCAAAGACATCATAACATGCTGAGCTTCATTATTTTGTAATACATATCGCTGACTATTTGTCTGTGTAGTACTATGCATACTACCACTACTACCGGTGGCCAAGCCACACTCACCGCCACCATATATGGACTGCCCGTTAACACATAAACTAAAATTACCAGCGTGTGCATCAAACGGCATAAACAAACCTAACACCAGTACAGCACCTACAGCATACAAATACAACATTGATAGAGAAATCTTTCTCATGATATCACCTTTACTCTGTTTAACATTGTTTCCTTTAATCCTGAATATTTGCTTACTTCCTGATCTTTTACAAAACCAGCAATATCCACAACCTTTCCAACTTCAAAGGTATAGTCAGAGAAGAACTTTACAATATTCTTCCCACCTTCAACACAAATCATTAAGTTTCCTGTGGGAAACCTTCTCGTCTGCTTTACCTCTATTGTAAAGTTGCCGCGGGTTCGATGCGTCCCTACATAATCAGACTCTTCAGTTTCGTCACGCAACTCCTGTGCTTTTATGTCTCGAACATATACACTTGGCAACGAAGCAAAAATAGCAACTCCAAGTCGATCAACTTTCTCAGCATCAATATACATCAATACTGAATTTTGAAAGTCGTTAGTTTTACCAGAAAGTTTTTTAAGAGCAATTGCCTTAAAATGATCAACCATCTCATCAGCAAGTTTCGTATCATCTGTTGTAATAGAAACTGCTTTCTCACCCTTTAAATGTTTGTGGATAAGAGTTTTATTATCCTCGATCTTGTACTGCTTCTCATATTCAAGATACTCACCAGTATCTGGATCATTTGTTACAGTATAACCATACCCCGACTTAATAAAACCTTGCTTACGATCAACAGCGATTGCAATTGCAAGAATTTCTTTAGTGTCAAATTCAGGTTTTTCGTTCTTAGGTTTGTTCACGTAACTAGAATAGCCTCTTCGTACATCTGCGTATCTGGATCTCATTTACGATACCTTTTGTTGTGCTCTTTCATCATTGCGTCTACGCCTTCCCGTGTTGCTGGAAAGCCGGCCATTTTGCAAGCCTTGGACAAAGCAGGACTAACATACCCCTTCTCGTTAAGAACTTCCTGGGGAGCCTTACCTTTGCCCAATTCAGCAAAGTATTCTGCTACAGTGAAATTGTGGCGTAAAAACTTCTTAAATGCACCAAGTCCACCATATTTGTCAAACCGACCAATAAATTCACCATCATATGACAACCAACCATTCTCATTGAGGAACTTCTTGTTCTCAAATGGTGTGTTTTTGAATGTTAACATAATTGACCTTTATCTCATTGTCTATACATACATTATACAACGAATTGGATAATTGTCAACCTTAAAAAAGTGTTGTTTTTTTACAACAAAAAACCGCTTATTTTAGTGGGGGTTTATAAGGGTATATTAGAGAACACTAATATTAGAAACCCTAATCTACTTCGGGGAACATATTCTTAACGTGCTGAAGAATATCAGCGGGGAATTCGGTCTGGCCAGCAGTTCCATCCTTTTTTACCGTTTTTTTGGCTAATCTGAGGATTTCACGTTTATTCATATTTTTAATTTTTTCTGAGGGGTTTGCCCTTACTGCCCATTCCTTATTTACTTCATCATGGATAATAGCATTCCAGGCATATCCTGCAATATCAGCAATATCCATAGGAACTTCGATTTTCGTCAAAATCCTACGTTTTCCATCTGGGCATTTTGAACTACGCATTATCGAACCATCCTTTATTCTTAATCTTCATAATACTAATTATACAAGATATCTTACTTTTGGTCAACCTTAACAATTATGCTTTATTAGCAGGGGTTTCATCAAAATACTTCATTTTATCAGGGACGGTTTGCCAATCGTCAGCATCAGCTGGCGCGGCTTTTCGTCGCACAAGGTTGGGCCAGTCTTCGGCATACTTATCATTAAACTCAATCCAGTATGTTTTATCTGGTTCTGTTAATAGGGTATCCGGAACAATTGCGTCTACAGGGCATTCTGGTTCGCATACACCACAATCGATACACTCTTCAGAGTTAATAACAAGCATATTAACGCCTTCATAAAAACAATCTACAGGGCATACTTCTACACAATCGGTATATTTACATTTAATACATTTATCATTAACTATATACGTCATTAAAAATTCCTATTTTAATTGAAAAGATTCACCACATCCACAAGACGAGGTATCTGGAATGGTAACTTTGAAAGCTGGCATAAAGTCACCAGTGTAATCAATTACTGCTCCATCCATATACCCAATTGTAAACTTATCAATAAGGAATTGTTTGTCTTCCCCTAACTCAAATGTAATATCACCGTCTTCTAACTTTACAGAATTTTCCCATTTGCCAATTAGGCCTGAGCATCCACCACCATCGAGTTGATAACGAACGTAGGGCACATCATTTTTAGTTGCTACTGTCAGCAATTGTTTTTTTGCTGTTTCAGTTATTTTTATATTATGTTCCATAATAGTATTTATACCCGTTTTTGTCTTCGTAATTTGACTATTTTATTCAATCCTACTCTATAGTGTAGGCCTGCTAATTCAAACTCATTCCATTCATCTGTTCTAGGCGCCATACCTACATGCATACAATTTGATGGTGTTATTTCAAGTTCGTTGCATAACTCATGTTGCATTTCCCTAAACTTATAAGGAATATGATCAGATCTAAAATGATCCATCATCCATATTGCTAATTGCATATTGCTACCCACTAAATGATTATAGTTATTATGTTGGCAAATCATACCATCATCATAATTGCTATATCTAATTCCATTACGAAATCGACCACAACCTAATCCTTTGCTTGTACTAAAACATACTTCAGTAATCGCTGGATGTAAAAAATCAAACTCTATATTCATACAAGTGCCATACCACGCACAATCTACTAACACTGGCGTATTAGATTGCAATGCATCATCAAGCATCTCATCCATATGATAATGCCTGTCTCCAAATCCTGCAAACGGTAGACTAATAATAACATATTCATTTTTAGTTAAAGAAATATACTCACCTGTTACTTTATCAAGATGATCTAATTGAGGAACAAAATCTGTATATGTTTCGTATACTCTTTTATTATAACCATACTCTCCACGAAAGACTCGTAATGTTTTACCGCGATGCCGCCAGTGAAATTCATCCAATGCTTGTGTACTTCCTATTATTGAATCCCTGCGATTAAATCTAAATGATTCTAAACTTGTAACATTTATAGTATTTAGATCATTCTCAATGATCCAACTATGCATTCGTTCTAAAAAATAATCTTTACAATCGAAAAAATTGTCATCCTCTATCCATTGTTGCCATGGTGCTTCACTTAACACCGCTTGCCATTTTGGCTCCCATACTGCATGAGCATTTGTTGTTAAACTATTATTATGTTCTAACATATTCTGCAAACTCTTTTAACCTTGGTTCTATTTTTTCAATATCTATATCTCTTATTATATTACATTTCTCTATCCATTGCAATGATATTTTTTGTTTTTCTACAGAAAATGTTTTATATTCTTGTAATGTTTTAATTAACTGATGCAGTTCGGTTTGATGTAAAGTTTTTAAATTTAACATGTATATGTCTTTTAATTGATCTATCGTATCTTCTACCATAGACGATGGAATATTCTCAAGACTTGCATAGTAAGGTGCTTTAACAAAGTTAATTAACTTTATTTTAGTGTTATTCTTTGTTGCTATAAGATTATGCCACATAATTAATTCAGGTATATTAAAAACATTAAACAAACTAAACACTGGCATAATCAATATTATTGCATCGAGAGTTAATAACTTTTTTATATTTTCCTCAACTACAGTAAACTCATAATCACGAATGTAATTATACAATGGCCCAATAGCATCTATGCTACAAACTATAACTAAATTCTTAATCTTTCTCAAATATGATAATACATTATCATTGAGCAAAGTGCAATTAGTAGTAATTGTTAAACCATTCTCTAATTCCATATCAGAAAACTTATTGAGAAATTCTACTACAGATTTATTAAATAACGGCTCACCACCAATAAGCTCAATATTTAAATCTTTATCATTTACTACACTATCAAGTAATTCATTCATAAACAAGTTGTCAACTTTAAACGATGTATTAACAAGTTCTTGTCGCTTAACAAAATCAGGATGTCCTGTCATAAATTTATCATAACGATTCCAACCTGAAGAAAAGAAACTGTCACACGTTGTACAAGCAACATTACATTTATTTGAAACTGCTACTTCTACAAATACAGGAGATTGTCTATTTTTAATAATAGGAATATCTTTTCTATTGTTTTCCCATTTTTGTCGTTTGGACATCATACCATATTTTTCTTTACTAATACATTTTACACAACCTATAGGTATTTTATCTGCAAGAAATATATTTTGTATTTCTTTTAATTCATTAGAGTTGAAATATTCATTTATAGTAATAGGAGCATCAGCATAGTTAAATGGAGCATGTGAAGTATCAAATGCACAACAAGGCATTACATTTCCAGCAGTATCAATTGCCATAGTCTCAAATGGCATATAACAAAACTTATTCATTAACTAAAATAGTCTTCCTGCCCACCTACACGGATTGTGTCCATTGTTAAACAATGTATTGCACCATCCCAAAAATGTTGATGCCTAAAATGCCATGGCCATCCTTCTATTCCGGCTTTTGCAAACTGATCATATATTTCTTTATTATAACCATTAGTAATAACTAATTCTTCACTGACACTAAACATATTAACATCAAATACTGTTTCATCACAAAATCCAATCCACTCTGTAAGATAATCAGATACAAAACCTTTATACCATCGTTTCTTCCGCGTGTTTCTAAATTCTTCTGGTAAACTAAATGCAGTATCAGGTATTTGAATTATATCCCAACTTTTCATAATGTCAGGTATAACATTTTTATTCCAACATGCAACAACACCAGGTTTAAGCAATGCTAATTTTCCATCTAAATGCCCGCCGTGGTTAACAGGATGAAATCTAAACTTATCACCGAGGGCACGTTGAATCCATTCCATACCGAGGTCTGTGCCTTTGCCTATATGTCTGCCTTGACTAGGATGTACTAACGAGTAAAAAATATCGTGGCCACACCTTAACAGGTTTGCTGAATGATATAATAACCTTTGTCCATCGTGCTCGTCATATTGTTTTGTATCACTATCAAAATTGGGCATTGGCATTGACAACCAATTATTACCTGCTTTATAATACTCTACAAAATAATCATATGTACTCCAGTTACTAAAGAAGCGTCCATTATTACCTGTATAAAAATCTATTAATGTATCACCATACACGCCTGCTGTGTCACGTGGCTGTAATGGATGATCTGGAAAGGCAAATTCAAATGTATGTAAATTACAAAAGCCTCGTCTTTTATTAAGATCAAATACTACTTTAGGTCGACGTACATTTACTCCAATACTTTCTAAAAATTCTTTAACCTTTAAAACATCTTCTTCAGTCTCATCAAAAATCTTTTTTAATCCATTACGCAACTCGTCATCAGGGAAATGCTCAGTAGTTATATCTTCTGAACTATATGCTTTTCCTAGGATAACTTCTTTAAGTGGTTGAAACTCTGTCCACGAGTTTGCCTTCATTTTTATATTCCATTAACAGTATATTTAACTTTGGTAAAAATTCTTCAAATTTCTGCTTACGATAATTATCCATTATTCTTGTTTCAGTAAAAAACTGATCTAATGCATCTCTTGTGTCAACTGAATACATATGATTAATAATACCTTGCACTTGCTTTTTAAAAGTATCTGGTATTTTTTGTAGTTCCGTTGCTACAATACCTTTTATAACTAAAGGTAACGTTGTTATATTAAAATAACGAGGATCGTGTAACATATGCAAAATTATACCATCTATTTTTATATCATCAAAACTTTGTAATGTATTAACTAATTCATCTAAATATAACACATTATACATTTGCACTGTAGTAATTGTTTCAAGAGATAAATTAATTTCTTTTTTTATATCAGTTAACAATCTCAAATTACGCAATATAATTTCCCAATTACTAGGATAACGAATATATTCATTTCGCTTCCCTACTGCATCAATGCTTACACGCAATTCAATTTTCTTAAAAGACTTCCATAAATCTAATGCACGATCAGGTATATTAGATAAATTAGTATTATAATTTAAAACAATGTCTTTTGATTGCCCTTGATCTACATATCCCTGCAAAAATTCATAATGCTCTGTAATCATAAGAGGCTCACCGCCACTCATATGTATATGTTTCATATCTGGTGAATAATATGAAAGAGTCTTAAATAATTTCCTACTATCAGTCCAGACATATGGATCTTTTTTACGATCAACAATAACATTAGCAGTTGCCGTATCTTCACTATCTAAAATTTGATATTCCGATGCAACTACTTTATCTTTATTATTAACACTTAATGTTATTTTACTATTGCCTGATGCAGTAAACTTAGGAGGCTTTGGACTTGCTGTACCATAATAGATTTTATGTTTTTCTTGAAATGTATCATACCATTCTTGATACCATGCTGAACTCTCACCAGGATAACACATGCGGCATTTCTGATTACACAAATTACCTAAACGTATATCAGCGGCAAACAATGGCACTTTATTTGTATCAGTTATTGTACCATCACTGCTAGTTGTTTTAAATGCATCGTCAATTGTAAAACCATCATTGGCATGTAATTCTCTATGTGACATACGTCTACTTAAAATACCATTATCATCTTCATTGTTACATCGTTTACAAACAGGATGTCTTTCACCCCGTAGCATATATGAGCGTATTTCTTTGAGAAAAACATTATTACGTACTTCATCTAATGATGTAGTATGGCATGACACTGGTTCGTTAGCAATCTCAGTAGGATCATTTGTTTCCCATAATGTTCCACGAGAAAATTTACCCATATTATTTTCTCGTTTCCACCGATCATTGGGAGCTTTATAACTATTTGCTTGAACGCATACTCGATAATGTCCTAAACTGTTTATACTATATGTTACCCAAGGAATTGGGCACCAACTATTGTTTGACATTTTTTAATACATCTTTTTTATTATAACCATTATCATTATAATACGTTGTACCACATTCACAACTACATAATGGTAATTGGTTTGTACTACCTTTAATATAAAACTTCTCATCAAACCAATATATTATAGCCATATTATTTAAAGGTAATTCACACTGGACACATTTAAACATTACAAAAATCCCAAAACAACTTTAACTCTGGAAACGTTTTATGAAAATCTGTACCACGCATTTCGTCGAATTTATTTACTGCACTAATAAAAGTTTTAGGAGACAACGCAGAACCAGAGTTACCAAACTCCTCATTATTTTTTATAGAAAGTGTATCTATGTATTGAACATACTCATGACCTTCGTCAAATACCCGGTGACAATATCCTTCTTCAGTATCTGAATGAAACTCCTTAGTATGACTTAAACAAAAATCTTTACAATTATTTAATCCTTCTATAGCTCTATCTGCTAATAAAGGAACATGCTTAATATTATCAAATTTAAATATTCCTCCCCATGGATTTATTGTAAATCCAATACGATAAGGATCATCAATCGTTGATAAACAATTATCCCAATACCAATTTAAGCATTCTTCTTGATGTAAAATATTAAAAATATTTACGGAATGTTGTATACTTAAACGACAACCACTGTCATATATACGATGAAAAGTTTCTAACCATTTTTTATCTTTATAACCGTATCGTATATATTCGCCTCGCGGACCGCTTCCGTCGTGACTCATAGAAATTTGGAAACGATCTTCCCATTTTGATAGATATTTCTTAATAATGTCTTGGCCTTTAAATGTACGAATTGAACCATTCGTATGACACCATATATAAATACCGCCTGGCTTATGTAAATCATGTTCAATAAATCTATCTAATGCTTTGTACACTTCGGGCATCATAAATGGTTCACCGCCTTGAAAATGTATATGAGTAATTGTATCTTTGTGTTCTATAATGTGATCAATCAAAGCATCAGCATCAACATTACTACAATATGCTTCTTTTTCAGTTAAAGATTCCTTCTCTGATAATTTATCGCCTTCCCGACCTTCCCGAGTTTCATACGCTCCTAAATATTTCCCTATTGTTGTACTATTATCAAGAGTACAACCCATACATGCAAAATTACATTTGTTAGAAAATACAATATCAAGCCACGCCGGAGTAATTTTATTTATATAACCATTTGCATCAGTATTTGCTATTAGATCATCAATTACATGTTGTGACCATTCAGTACATGCTTGGCGAGGATCCGCGACATGACTATGCCTTTGTTCTAACTCCCAACACGTATCACAATAAGATTCGGTCATAGACTCGACAGTACTTAAATTACTTGCCGATCTTTTTTCCATAGTACCATCTAAAAAATGCTTACGTATTTCCATTGCTTTAGGAGAATTTACTATGTCATTAAGGTTAGTTAAATTTCCTTGAATATTTCCTCGTTCACCCTGGCCAGCCATACAACAAAATTTTATACCACCATTAGCTTCAAAAATAAGACTTGACCATGGTGCGCCACAAAACTTTTTACCATATTTTTTTGTTATATCTTCAAATACAGGAATTTCTACTGGGTAATTTTTAAATTTATCTATTGCCATAATTAATTCCTATATTTTTGCCAATATTGCTATTAACAAAATAATAATTAAAAACAATTCCGCGGCAAGGATTGTATGATACCATACCCACCTCGCTCTATAGATTTTCTTTTCGTTAAACGTATCTTTTATATCATCTACAAAGGTTTTCTGAGGTGGTAGTGGTAGTTTTTTCTTAAACAAAGGTTTCATAATAATATTTATATACTATATTTTCTTTGTAATTACTTCAGCAATATGAGTTGGGCAAGGAGCATAATGACTAAACTCCATACTAAATTGTCCGCGGCCGCTTGTCTGACTACGCAAATCACCTATATATCCAAACATTTCACCTAGTGGTGCTTCAGCATAAACACGTACAACTGTACCAGTCATTTCTTGATTATGTATTATACCACGCCGCCTGTTTATATCACCTATAACATCACCTACTTTATCTGTAGGACAAGTTACGTCAAGTTTCATAATTGGTTCTAGCAACTGTGGGCTTGCTTTAGGTAGTGTTTGCCTAAATGCTCCGCGAGCTGCAAGTTCAAATGCTACCGCACTACTATCTACTGCATGAAATGAACCATCTGTTAATGTTACTTTGTAATCAAGCATTGGATAACTTGCAAGTATACCACCAGGATTAGAAGTAGCAAAACCTTTTTCTACAGACGCCCAAAACTCACGTGGCACCCTGCCACCTGTAACTTTACTTTCAAATTGAAATCCTTCTCCGGCTTGAAGCGGTGCTACTGTATATTCAATATCAGCAAACTGTCCAGCACCACCAGTTTGTTTCTTATGCACATATCTGTCATTAACTGTTTTAGTAATCGTTTCTCTGTATGCTACTTGTGGCTTGCCTACACTTACTTCTACGCCGTATGTGCGTTTTAGTATATCACACTTAACATCTAGGTGCAATTCCCCCATACCTTTAAGTATTGTTTGTCCAGACTCTTGATCTGTCTCTACATGAAAAGAAGGATCCTCTTGCACCATCTTACCAATCGCAGAACCTAACTTATCCATATCACTTTGTGTCTTTGGTTCAATTGCTATGCTAATAACTGGATCTGGGAACACCATTGGCTCAAGTATTGCTGGATTCTTTTTGTCGCACAATGTATGCCCTGTTTGTACATTTTTCATACCTAGCAATGCAATAATGTCGCCTGCTTGGGCAGAATCTACTTCTTCGCGTGAGTCGGCATGCATCTCAACAATACGACCTATCCTTTCTGTTTTACCAGTAGTGCTATTATATATAGAGTCGCCTTTCTTCAATGAACCAGAGTAAATGCGTGTAAATGTTAGTGCACCATATTTGTCTTCCATTATTTTAAATGCAAGTGCTCGCAATGGACCGTCTGCATCTACTGTAGCAACTTCACCTGTTTCTACACCAGTCTCATCTACTAATGGTTGCGGATCAACTTCAGTCGGGTTAGGCAAGTAATCTACCACAGCATCCATTACAAGTTGCACACCTTTATTTTTAAATGAACTACCGCAATACGTTGGAAAGAAGTCATTGCTAATTGTACCTTTACGTATACACATTTTAAGTTGATCTATAGTAATAGAGGCTGGGTCATCAAACCATTGCATCATTACTTCATCATCCATTTCTACTGCTGTTTCAACCAACCGTTCATAATAATGTTTGGCGGCTTCTATGTAAGTAGTTTTAGTTGCTATCTGATCATTGGGTATAACTTCGTCAGGTATTGGTCCATCAGTATATGACATTGGATCAGCTGGGTCTGACCACGTTCGTGCTGTTTGATTTAATATATCAACAACACCAATAAAAGTATCTTCAACACCTATAGGGATAGTCATAATTAACGGCTTTGCACCAAGTCGTGTTTTTATTTGTGCTACTACACCATGAAAGTCAGCACCTACCCTGTCCATTTTATTAATGTATATAATACGTGCTACTTCACTGTCGTTAGCATACCGCCAATTAGTTTCTGACTGTGGCTCTACGCCGCCACTTGCACAAAATACACCAATACCACCGTCAAGTACTTTAAGGGAACGATAGACTTCAATAGTAAAGTCTACGTGACCAGGTGTGTCAATAATATTAAACTGGTAGTCTTTCCAGTAGCAAGTAGTCGCGGCACTTTGTATTGTAATGCCTCGTTCTTGCTCTTGCTCCATAAAGTCTGTGGTTGCGGCGCCGTCATGAACTTCGCCGATCTTGTGGATCTTTCCAGTTAACTTTAATATACGCTCTGTGGTTGTAGTTTTACCTGCATCCACATGAGCAAATATTCCAATGTTTCTATATTTTGCTAGTTCGTTCATGTGTTTCAAATTTTAATATGTTATCTATATAACTTGTTGCATAGCCATCAATAGCAGTTTTCCATTTATCTTCATTACCTACATTAAATAATAAACTATCTGATGCAGGTATACTCATCCATCCACTAGTAGGATCCCGTGGATACATAGATTCAAGCTCTAATTCAAGTTGCCCAGGATTCCATCCTGAATATCCCAGTGTAATTTGAAATTGTCTAGGACCTAGTCCCTGTGCAATATCAACTAATATGTCCATACCCTGTGTCATTGACAACCAATCATTAATGCACTCTGTTAACATAGTTTTATACTCTGGTGAATGCAAAACAAATCCCACCTGTGTTTCTACTGGGCCTCCAAAATAAATTGGTATATCTTTTTCTGCTGGATTTTTAATACCTGCTGTCATACATAATTCTATCCATAATGATTTATTAATAGGTTTATTAATAATAAACCCAACTGCGCCTTCAACATTATGCTTATGTATATATACAACACTCTGTATAAATCGAGCATCTTCTAATTTCGGTGCCGCTACTAAAAATGTATTTGATAAATCATTCATTGTTATATTTATCGATCAAGATATCTTATTTACCAATATCTTTAATACAACTTTCCGGTATTACCATGTACGGCCCTTTATTAAATGCTGGAGCAATAGTGTGATTAGATTGATATGATTTTCGTTTTGGAAGTGCGCCAAGTACTCTCTCATTTAATGAAGGTATATCTTTCATAGGACAATTTGATTCATAATTAGGAAATGGTAAAGTACTAGAAAATATTATTTTCTTTTTTCTACCTACTGCCCTGTTACGTCTTTTACGAACGGCATGTGCCATTCGTTCTCTGTATGTATTCATATTGGTTTTCCTTCTTTGTCTAAACCAATAATTCGTGGCTTCCCTTCATGATCTAATGCAACATTTACAAAATCGCCACATGCTACTTTTGCACCTCTGTTTGGGTCGTCCATATTTTCATATACATCAATATGAACTGTTACTGAAGTTACTCCTGTTTTTGTAACATAACCGTAACAAGAAACTAAATCGCCAACTTGTACTGCTTGAAGAAACTCAATATTATTAACAGCACGGGTAGCACTTTTACCCCTTGGTGCTATATGTGCTGATGCTAAATCCATAAGACCCATAAGCCAGCCACCAAAAATATCTCCACGAGAATTAGTATCGCGCGGCATTGCTGACACTTGCATAATTAATTTACCTTTCATTTACCCTCCTGGTCCTTCTTTATTTGCTCGTGACGCCATTCTATTTCTTCTTTTGTTAATGACTCTGTACGACTTCTTTTAACAGGTTCACTCCAGTGTAATGGTTTACCCGCACTTATTTTTTCTTTTCTTTTTTCAATATCTTTTAAGGCTTGCAATTTTCTTGGAACATCCCATGCCCACCAATTAATAAGTTCTTCTTCATTTCGGAAACAACCTACGCATAATTTTTCTGTATATACAGCGTACCTGCATACATCTATACACGGAGAAGGCACAGTAGTATCTGCCCTGTCTGCTCGTTTAATCTTTAATAATTTTTTATCTGGACCTGTTAGTTCATACGGTTCTTTATTTGTTTTCATTACCCTCCCTCAATTAGCGGCATGATAACTATTTCATCACTTTCTGTAATTGGTTGCAACCATGCATTAGAATACATAGTTCCATTAATTGCTATATTACAATCACCCCAGCCATGGTTAGGATAAGCACTATCTAATGCATTAAGCAATCCTTTTACATTAGTAAACCCACTTACATCTATTTCTCGTTGACCTACGCTTGTTGCAAAGTCACCTGTTAATTTTATTTTCATTTTAATTATAATTCACTATCTTTAATAACCTAAAAACATTTTGAAGACCTATCACTTGCCTATACGAATCATATAAAGCATTATGCCGTAATGCCTCTGGTAATTCTGCATCTACTAAACCAAACAATGAACGAGTATCTCTAACTTGCCAATACCGCCAGGGTACGCCACGTTGTAATTTCTTTGCTACATGCTCTAAAATATTATAATCAAATACAGCACCGTGTGCCCAATAAAAATCACAATTGCGAGAAAACTTATATAACTTTTTCATTACCTCTTGTATATCTTCTCTACCATCCTCACTAAATGCTTCATTAATAATTTCTTCGTCCTGCTTACTCCACCAAGTTAACGTATCATCTTCAATCTCACAATCGATAGCAATAGAACTTTCAATACTTGGTTTTAAATATAATGTGTTTAAATCCTTAATGTCAGTATTACGATAGTCTTCCCAAGGATTAAACAAAATAATTCCAATGGACAAAATGACGGGCATATCACCCGTACCAAGAGTCTCAATGTCAATCATTGCCCATTTTTCGTCCATAATAATATTATACAACACCTCAAGTGGAATGTCAAGCGCAAATTGTATGACAAAAAAAGCGTCAATTGCTTGACGCTTTTTTAAACTGAAATCTTGTGATGCAACGATGCATCAATGTTTCAGGACCTGCCCCTTATGGAAAGGGACTCAGGTGGCACTAATCTTTAGTGAATGCCCAGTATAAAACCGCCAATGCAACTAAACCAACTAATCCCTGGCTGCCTAAACTGTTAACGACGGAAACGATTCCGCCGATCGGGTCAATTCCAAAGAACGGTACCGCGCTACCAAATAAGATTTGTAGAACTACTACTAATGCAACTGCTACAATCCCTAGGTCTGTTAGTGCACGAGCCCAGCCTTTAATGTTATCAAGCCAATCCATATGAACTACCTCCTTTGTTTAACATTTATAACATCGTGTATGATTACACACAACGCAATTTATTATTAAATTGCTATACAATTATAACAATATATGGTGACCTTGTCAACCATACATATACGATTATTAGGTATTATTTATACGATCCCACGCAATTTCGCGGCTAACTTTGTCTGTTGGTATGTTTTCTTCGGCAGATCTAGTTAAAATCTCTGTTGTTCGTATACCTATTTCTTTTAATTGGGTATCTATCATTTCTACCGTATTATATAATTCTGCACTAATAGCAATAACACCGCCGCTATTAACCAAGTAATCTGGTACATACACTATGTTATTTTCAAATAACCAAGCATCTGTTTCCTCATTATCTAATTGATTGTTTGCCGCACCAATTATAGCATCACACTTTAGCAAATGCCTAGTATCTTTATTAATAATATTTCCCAGTGCACACGGACTAAAAATATTACATTCTGTTGTGTGTATATTAATAATTGAACCAGACTCTATTTCTCTTGGCGAACCAAATCCATCGGACTTTAAACGTTCTACTGCATACTGATTAACATCGGCAATTGTTAATTTTGCACCATCCCTATATAATTTATTTACTAATTTACTTCCTACTTTTCCTACACCACTTACAGCAAAATGCACATCCTTAAAATCTTTATCATCATTAATATATATAAAATCACAGGCTGCCTTTATTGCAGTGTAAAGCCCTGTTGCTGTCGGGCCACTACTATCTATTTCAATGCCACCAACATACTCTGTTGTAGTTTTTGCATGTTCTAAATCCTTTACATCAGTTCCTACATCACCTGCTGTATAATAAGTGCCGCCTAACATTTCAACAACTTCACCTAATGCTTTATAAAGAGCAGGTGTTTTAATACCATTGGCGGCCGAAGCATTAATTACTGCTTTACCACCACCATGATTAATTCCACAAATACTATTTTTATATGTCATACCCTCTGCTAATCTTAATGCATCAGTTAACTGCTCATCAGTACTTGTGTAATTCCAAAAACGACAACCTCCCAATGCTGGTCCTAATTTAGTATTATGCACAGCAATTATAACATCTAATTTAGCATCTTTGTTTATTCCTCGTACTACTCTCTCATAGCCAGGAACATTAATTTCTTCGATTGTTGTTGAAGATTTTTTATATCTCGTTTGTGCTATTTTCATTCGATTTCCAACTGCGGTATATTATCTGTTTGGTATGTTTTCATTATAGTATCATTTCCTGATTGGCCATCAACGCTTATTAATTTTACTTGATAACCCCACAACCGTTTAATGTGTGTTAATACTTCATTTACATCACCAGTAAGCAACTTGCCATCTGTAATATTATGGCGTAGTGTTAATTGACGAGTTGCTGTAAAATCTGCATCAGCAACTTCTATATCAGGTATCATACTTGAAATATTATACATATTTGACAATGTTTCCCTAATACTTTTATACCCCATATTATTATGAATATCTTTAACAATATAATTTTGACTGGTTGTATTGTTATTTAATGTAAACAAATGCATTTTTCGAATCATTGTTGGACTTAAAAATTGTTTAATGAATGATTCATCTCGGAAATTCTCAACTGCATTTAAACAAGTTTCAAGCCAATCGCCTCCAGCAAAATCTGGAAACCATTCTTTATCTTCAGCAGTTGGGTTTTCACAAATACGCCTAATGTCTCTAAACATCTCAAATCCTAAATAATAAGGATTGAAACCATTATAACCCTTCATATCAAATGTTGGCTGAAACATTACTCCACTATGTGTATGAAAAAATTCAAGCATTGCACCTTCTGTTAATAAACCTTTATCATGCAATCTATTCATAATAAAGAAATGTGAGAACGTTGCCCAACCTTCATTCATTACTTTTGTTTGATACTGTGGATAAAAATACTGTGCAATCTTACGCACAATACGGACTAACTCTCTTTGCCAATCTTTTAAAATAGGTGAATTCTTTTCTATAAAATATAATACATTCTCTTCTGGATCTGAGAATGCAACTTCTTTTTTCTTTTCTTTTTGCTTTTTAGTCTTAGGCAATGTTCGCCATAGGTCATTATAAATTTGTCGCATATACGTTCTACGATCGTCTGCTCTTTCTTTTTCTTCAAAAAAGTTTAACTTCTGTGGGCGTTTATATTTGCTTATACCATGCTTGCTTAATGCATGACAACTATCTAAAACTTTCTCAACTGTTGACTTACCATACTTTTCTTCACATTCTGCAATATAATTTTTAGCAAAAACCAAATAATCAATAATGTGTGAAGCATCTGTCCATTGCCTAAACAGATAATTATTTTTAAAAAAATGGTTATGCCCAAATGCGGCATGTGCAATGACAGTAGTCTGCGTTGTTATTGTATTCTCTTCCATTAAATAATTAATACAAGGATTACTATTAATAACAATCTCGTATGCTAAGCCAGTATAACCCTTTCTATAATTTTGTTCTTCAGCAGAAAAATGTTTACCAAAACTCCAATGCTTGTAATATATAGGTAATCCTGAACTTGCATAAGCATCTAGCATTTGCTCTGACGAGATAACTTCTAGTTGATTGTGATAAACATTTAAATTAAGTTCTTCAAGTGCAACCTTTTCACATTCAGCATATACATTTTCTAATAATGTAAAATTCCAATCAACGCCCTTATATAAAGGAGATACCATTATACATCCTCCTTAACTGCTTCGTTAGGTTTGTTTAACGAACTTAATGCATTTACTTTAGAGAAAAATTCTCTAAACACAGGAATAATCTCACCTGCTTCTTTAATCTGTTTGCTTACAAGATTTGGCCATGCTTTATGCAATTCTTCATACATATTCCACATACTTGATCGTCCCGTTGATTGCGCTGCCCAGAAACTTCTAGTCTGTTCATACATACCTGCAATTTCAACATATGTATAAAATTTTACTACAGGTAATATGCTCTTAACAAGAACTTCATTTAACACTGATAAATCTGATGCAAAATTATCGCCATCACTTGCTTGAGCAACATAAGAATTCCATTCTGCTTGACTATACCTTTCTTTGAGTATTTTATTAGCAAGTATTAATCCACTACTTACAATAGTACCACCTGTTTCTTTACTATTAAAAAATTCTTCTTCACTGCATTCAATTGCTTCTGTATGATGTCTAATAAAAATTACATCAACGTTTTGATATTTCCTTTCAAGAAACAAGTATAATAAAAGGAAAAATCTCTTTGACAACTCTTTTTCTCTTTCGCCCATACTTGCACTAACATCCATAATACATATCATTACAGCAGATGATGTTGGCTTTGGATATTTTGCAAAATTATTAAATCTCAAATCAATTGGGTCAATAAAAGGAATTGCCCTGTGTCGTTTGCGTAAACTTACTATCTGTAATTCAATATCATCAATTAAAGCTCTATTTTTTGTCATAGGCTTAATATCTTCTCTATAATGCTTTATCTCTTCCTCAAGACGTTCCATCTCTTTTTCAAGTTCTTTGATTTCTTTTTGCTTAGGAAACTTTAATGCAATGCGTCGACCAAGACTTCTTATCATACTTTGTTCAATATTAAGTTGACTTGGACTACCTACTGTTGTATAACCAGATCTGTGTGTTTCCCAAACTGTAACATTTTCTTTATTTTTTTCTTCGAGATTAGGTAATTCCAAATCTTCAAACACAATATCTAAATATTCATCACGAGTTAAACTAAACTGAAATTCATCCTCGCCTTCTCCGCTATCACTTGCTTCGCCACCACCACCACCACCTGCACCTTTGGGTGGTTTACCAATTGTGTCACCTTTAATAAATTCTTTATTACCAGGCAACACAAAATCATAATCACCAGTAGTGCTATCATGATTAAATGAAGGTTCCTGTATACCATCTGTAGGTATACTAATATTTTCTTCACCTTTATCCGTAATGGAACGTTTCACAACATTTTTATGAATTCGTTCAGATAAATGTTTCTTTGCTCGACGAATAAATCTTTGCCTGTTAGATATGCTTTTACCTTTGGGATTCTTTCGCCGATCAATTATATATTTTGACATTAGCTTCCTTTAGATAATATTAACTGCTTTTCTGCACACGCATATACCACTCGACCAATCTCCTGACTTGTCGATCAGTATATCCCTTATCTTCCATGCGTTTAACAAAATCATTATGTTTCTTCTGATCATCTTTGTTACCCTTAGCAGTAAAACTAATAATGGGTAATAATTCCTCAGTAGATGCAAACATTTTCTTTTCTATAACTTCACGCAATTTCTCGTAACTTGTCCATTTTGGGTTTTTGCCTTTCTTATTCGCTTTAGCACGAATTACAAAATTGACAACTTCATTACGAAAATCTTTGGGATTTGCTATACCTGCAGGTTTTTCAATCTTTTCTAATTCCTCATTTAAAACATTACGATCAAACAAATTACCAGTGTCAGGATCTTTAAAATCTATTTCTTGGATCCAAGCATCAGCATATTCGATATAACGATCGAACAAATTTTGTCCATAATCACTATAACTTTCTAAATATGCCTTTTGTATTTCGTTGCCAATAAACTCAGCATACTTTGGACTAAGAAAATCTTTAATAAATTCTAAATATAATTCCTCTTTTTCTTTTGGATATTGTTCTCGTTTAATACTATCTTCAAGAATATACATTAAGTGTATAGGATCAGCTGCAATTTCATCTGTATCAAAGTTAAATGTTTTTGATAATGTTTTAAATGCAAACCGTGTTGATATTCCATTCATTCCTTCATCAACACCTGCCGTGTCTTTGTATTCTTGCATACTTTTTGCTTTTGGATCAACATCTTTAATGCTATCACCATTGTATACACGCATCTTACTATACAATGAACTATTCTCATGTTCAAGTATACGTGTTAAAATACAAAATCTTGATAATGCTGGTAATGTTTCTGGTGCACACTTTGAAGTATTAATACCTGACGAATTCAGCATCTTGTCATAAATTTTTATTTCTTCATCTATACGCAAGCAATAAGGAACTTTAACAACACAGATCCTATCAATAAACGCTTCGTTATTTTTATTATTTTTAAATGTTTGCCATTCAGCCTCGTTACTATGTGCTAAAATAATTCCATTAAAAGGAATAGCACTAATGCCTTCTGTGCCAATGTAATTACCTTCTTGGGTGGCCGTCAACAATGGATGCAATACTTTAATTGGAGCTTTAAACATTTCAACAAATTCCATAAGTCCTTGATTGCCCCTACACAATGCTCCACTATAGCTATAACTATCTGTATCATTTTGGCTATAATGTTCAAGCATACGTATATCGGTCTTACCTACAAGAGCACTTATATCCTGATTATTCTCATCACCAGGTTCTGTTTTAACAATACATATTTGTTCTAATTTACTTGGGATAATTTTAGCAATTTTAAACTTTGCAATATCACCGCCAAATTCTTTTAATCGTTTAATCGCCCATGGACTTAATAATCCTGTTAGAAATCTTCGATCAATTTTATATTCTTTTTGTAATAGACTTGCATATTCATCCGGCTCAAACAAACCTAACGGTGATTCAAACACAGGTGACAAATCTGTTTCTCCATCTTTTTCAACTGCTAATGTATAGATTGGATATGCTTGCATTAATTCTTTTAATCTTTCTGCTAAAGAACTCTTACCACCACCAACTGGTCCAAGCAAATATAAAATCTGTTTACGTTCTTCTAACCCTTGTGCCGCATGTGTAAAATATCCTACAATACGTTCTATTGTTTCTTCCATTCCATAAAAGTCTTTAAATGATGGATAAACTTTAAGAGTCTTGTTTAAAAAGATACGAGACAATCGTGAATCTTTGCTTGTATCTATAAATTCTGGTTTACCAATTGCAGTAATCATTCTCTCTGCAGGTGAAGCATATGTCAAAGGTGTTTTTTTACAGAGTGCTAAATATTCTTCAAACGTTAAAAATTCTGTTTGATTCTTAACATGATTCTCTAAATATTTTTCAAAAATACTCATAAATTGTCCTCTATGTTGTGCTATAGATATTTATCCAATCTTTTACAAAAACAAATACATAAATATAATTATGAACATTAACGAACTAACATTAGCAACTGGTTTAGATATTACTTCATTTTTAATGCCATGGTTAACAGTTTTAGTTAGTATTATATTGGCACTTATGATTAAAGACTGGGCAACATCATTAGCAAAGGGATTAAAATTTAAACTTAATAATGCATTTAATCCTGGTGATTTAGTATTGCTCGATGGCGAAGAAGCTGTTATAATAACAATAGGGGTAACAAAAACTGTGTTTGAAAAAGTAAACGACAGAGGAATAGTTTGGAGATATGTTCCAAATGAACGACTTGCTTATTTAAAACTTGAGAAAGTTATTAGAAGTGATGTGCATGAAAACGGCGTAATGGAAAAAAAATAAACACTTTAAGTTAAACCCGAGCTTATGGATACAAGGATAATATAATGGCGAAAGGAAAAAATACCATAATTTTAATGGTACCCGAAGGGGAAAAGAAAAGTTACAAGTATAGTTTTACAATGAACAAATCTGCTACTATGGCCCGATCGGGCAAAAAATTACGGATGCACAAATATGATCCGTCTAAAAGAAAGCATGTATGGTTTGAGGAACGTAAAGTCCCTTCTCACAATTAAAAAACAGGGCATATATGCCCTGTTTTTTATCTATTCTATTTTTTATTATTCTGCATTTTCTGGGCGGAATAAAGTCCAAACACCATAAACAATTGCAGCCCATGCAGCCCAACTAACAAGTGGACTAAACAGCAAAGCAACAACTCCGACACCAATTAACATAGTGCCATCCCATGATGTTCTTTCTGCCCATCTATCTTTTACCCATTGTACAAGCATTGTAATCTCCATTTACATCATATTCTTTTTTTCTTGAATCTCTGCGCGGCGAACTTTTGTTAATTTACTAATTTCACTTAATGCTTTACGTGCTCGCGTCGCGGCCGCTTTTACACCTTTTGATTCAAATTTATCTGATTCAGCGGTATATTCTTCGAATAATTTAACTATATCTTCATGACTAGCCATTTCTTACTCCCTTTGTTTTACTTTTTTATCTGTACTTTATCGTCATTAGCCACAATGACTACATCATCATCGCTACCGAGTGAACCGAAATCTTCAACTAATAAATCATCATCTGCTAATGATCCAGCATCGTCAAGACTTGCTACTGTATGTCGACTTTGGGTTCTTGCTGATATTACTTTACGTACAACAATGTTTCCAGCCATAGCCCATACAGCATACATTACTGCTGTCCAAGGATTATCAAAGAATCCAATACCAATAACTAGTCCAAACCATATCCATATGTAGGCATTAACTAGTGAGTACGAACCCCATCCTGCTGAGTTATCCATAACTTGCTCCTAATATATTATATATAGTTATTATATGTATTATTTATCCAATACTAGATTTCACAACCGCCTGCAACGCAGGCTAATTCTTGACTACTTGTAGTCATATCTTGCTGTTCATATTCACTTAACAATGCCCAATCTACATTTTTAGGCATTGTTTGCAAGGCGTTTTCATACTGTTCTTTAGTACAATCCTGATAAGGTGCCTGCCTGTAACTATGGTCACTAAACGGTAGAAACGATACACCAGACATTTGATCAAAATACTTATAAACCCATGCCCCAACTTCTAACCATTCGTGCTCTTTTACACTAATTGTTACTGAAGGCTTATGCTCACACCAATAATCTTGATATACTTTCCATAATTCTAATTGTTCTATAGCAGTCATATCTGTACGATAAACACCATATTGTGGACCTTTTATTGGAAAAGAAAATACTACAGTATGATCTGGCTTTGTTACATCATCTTCAACAGGAAAACCCGCATCAATCATCATTTTTGCTAGTGGATCTTTTTTATCTGCTCGTACTGTTCTAATATAATATTGATTATGTCGTGCGTGTATTCCACTTGCGCTATCTACTAATTGACTTACTGTACCTGATGGCTTTACACAAGTAACAGCAACAGACTGATTAATGTCTAACTTCTTTGCCCATTCTTTATTTGTTGCAATTGCTACTTCTTTCAATGTTGTAAGTAATTCCTCTAAACCTTTCTTTTTACCATTTGTTAATGGATTATCCATAATACCTGTTAATGATACACCCAACAATCGTTCTTCTGCACAATTTTGTAACCATCTCTTATTAAGATATCTAAAATTAGTTAATGTTGATTGAAATGTTCCCAAAATAGTTGCATTAATAACTTTCTCTTTTAATGTTTCAAAGGTATCATTTGGTCTAATTACTACTTCAGATAAATTACAAAATTCTTCTGATCGTAAAATAATTTCACTGCAAGGATTGGTACCAAAATCATAATCTGGATCTCTACGTCCATTTTTAGCTGCTTGTGTTTTTGCGGCAAGCCTATTAAAAATACCACGCTCACCTGATTTAGATTCGTAAAGAGATTGCCATTCATCCATAAAAATGCCAATATCTGTACGCTCTGTATAACAAGCAGAATTGTTTGCTAATGCTCGTTGAGTTTGTGTTTCCCACCACTGGCCTGACTTTGCTAAACGCATTCTGTCATCACTTAAATTAGATAAACTAATTAACGCAGAACGTCGTACACCACCTACTACTACTATCTCTGCAATTTTGCAAGTAATGTCGTGACACTCTAAAGATGTTAATTTACGTCCAGCGGCTCCGCGAAACGTATTAACACAAAAATGAAATAAATCTTCTAACGGTTCTGGTCCTGATGCACGACCACCAAATGTTTTTAATGGTGCGCCGGCTGGTCGGATTCTTGTTAAATCCCATATAGGAATTTGTCCACCAAACAATAGGTGAATCAATTCTTTAAGTGCTTTGGCCCAACCTAATTTAGAATCACGTACTACTATCGTTGTTTCTGTATCATAAAAATCATCAGCAATACGCGGCATCTCATTTATCATTTGACGCTCAACACTAAAGCCAACTCCAGTGCCGTTCATTAAAATATACAGTATTTCATCAAATGCTCGAGGACTATCAATTGCTACAAACGAACAATTGTATCCAGCAACATTTTCACGTGCTAATGCGTCTCCTGCTGTCATAAGACAACGCATTGACGGCATTACTTCTAAATCCAACACTGCTCGTTTTAATTCAGATTTTATATTAGCAGGTAACTTATAACTACATTCTATTTTTAAATGATCAGCGAAAAAATCAAAATAACGACCTACCGTTTCTTCCCATGTCTCCCTACGATTGTCAACATAACGATATCGTGAATATCGTGACAAATGTATATACTGCTGATACAATGTTGGCAACATTACCTCCGGTTTTGGAAATGCACCATTTACATTAACTGATTTATTTGATGCTATTGAAATTTTTTCTTCTGCTTTTGAAAGCTCAACAACAGATGTGCTGTCACTTGCGGTCATATAGGGTCTCCTGAACTAAATTATCTACATAAAAATTGGGTTAAAATTATTTACCACTAAAACAATTATTACACAACTTACTCTACTAATTACCTACTGTTTGATTATTGTAGACAGTATTATAAATTGCATTCACTAAAACAAACGTAGCACACTTTGGCATATCCTTAATTCGTCGAGCACCAATGTATGTACAAGCACTACGCACTCCTCCGAGTATTTCTGTAACTGTGCCCTCTACTGATCCACGAGCATCTAATCTAATATGCTTGCCTTCAGAACTCCTATATCCATCTTTACGTGTACCGTGTTCCTGCATTGCGCGATTAGAACTCATACCGTAAAATTCATACTGCCCTGCTACCACTTCCATTTCACTCTCATCATGCCCTGCAAGCATACCGCCTAGCATAACAAAGTCAGCACCTGCGCCAAATGCTTTAGCAACATCTCCAGGTTCTGTACACCCACCGTCTGCTATAATATGCCCACCCAATCCGTGTGCGGCATCAGCACATTCCATAATACCACTTAATTGTGGCATACCAACACCAGTCATTATGCGTGTTGTACATACTGAGCCTGGGCCAATTCCACATTTTATAATATCAGCGCCAGCAATACATAACTGTTCAGTCATCTCGCCAGTAATAACATTACCTGCTATAATAATCTTTTTAGGAAATTGTTCTCTTACTTGTTTAACAAAGTCTGAGAAGTTTTGCTGATATCCATTAGCAACATCAATACAAATAAATTTAATATCTGGCCAACGTGATAGTATTTCCTGCGCCTTACGATAATCCTCTGCGGCCGGATCAAATATAGCATTAGTACCAGTACTAACTGCTATGTTGCTTAGACTCATTCCATGCCCTACTGCATTTTCCCAATCTTCTATTGTGTAATGCTTTTTAATAATTGTTAGCATATTGTGTTCTTGCAACACATTAGCCATTGAAAATGTACCTACGCCATCCATATTGGATGCTATGATCGGAACACCTGACCAAGTCTCTTTAGTATCATTCCAGTGTCTAAACGCAAAATCTCGTTCTATAGTAACACTGCGTCTACTAGATAAGGTAGAGCGTTTGGGTTTTAGTAAGACATCTTTGAAGTCTAATTTAATTTCTGTTTCTATTCTCATTTAAAAAAATTATGTCTTTGCATAAATATATATACAATGTTAACAGAAGATATCATAGAAGTCAAGAAGAATAAGAAGAAATATAAAATGGGATATAGCCCAGACACCTTGTCCTATAAGCATAAAGTTAAGGATATCTACGAAGCAGAAAAGAAAGATACTAAAAAAGAACCTGCTAAAAAAGATAAAAAGAAGCATCGAGATCCGCTATATCAACGGATGATTAATAGAGCCAAAGCACAGCTTCCTTATGTTAAAGACGAAGATGATGCTATTGCTAGACTTTTACAAAATCGCAGCTTCGATGACCATGAGCACAATAAAAGACAAGAAACAGAGATAAACAACCTGAAAAAAAGTGTTGCAGACCTACAAGACGAATTACATGAACTTAAACGAACTCTTAAAAGCGCCGATAGCAGAAAAGCAACAACCCATCGTCGCTAAAAAATATCTCTATCATGTCACCTTTACTAAAAATGTTCCAAACATTAAAAAGAAAGGGTTAGTTCAATTCCAACCAAGCAACTGGATTAAAGGTCCAGGAGGCGATCGTTATAATAACGATATCGCTGGTATATTTGCATTTGATCATCCAGAGGATGCATTAAACTGGGCAGGCAAAATGGAATGGGAATTCCGCGACACAGACAAAGCCATATCCATTGTGCGTATTGACATGGAAGACTTTTGGGAAGATGATCCAGCAGAGGATCCATTTGTTTCCAACAAAGGTAAAGCAAGATACAGTAATCGAAATATTAAAGCAGATAAAATTATAGATGCGTTTGATATGAGTAGCATTAAGAAACCTGGAGAACTTGATATATCCCGAGACGAATGGCTTGCACAAGTTTCAAAAAAATTAGAAGAAATGCATGGTGGTGGTGGCATACCTGATTATACAACAATGCCAGCATACGGATTAAAAAGAGCATCAAAGGGCAAGCATAAATTTTTTGTTCCTAAAGGTGAGAAACTGCCAGCAGGTGTTGCGGCAATTAAAGATGCAGTTGAAGACGAAGACAAGGATCCAGTAGGTAAGAGTTATGCTAACCAGCCAATAGTATATGTTGATATGGATGGTGTATTAGTTGACTTTTTTGGAGAGTGGGCAAATATGCACAATGTAGAAGGTTGGCGTGACATTGCACCACTATTAAAAAAACAAGGTAAAACAATTGACGATGCTTTAGATGCTATTAGAGCAAGGGATGATTTTTGGATTAACTTAAAACCACATACAGGTGCTAAAGCACTACTTGCCTCTATTAAAAAACATGCTGGTGAATATATTATACTTTCGTCCCCATTAAGTAATGATCCAAACTCTGAACCTCAAAAAAGAGAATGGGTTAAGAAAAACCTCAGTGCATTTCCTCCAAAGGAAGTTATTATACATAAACGCAAAAGTGATTATGCTACACAAGCAGATGGCACACCAAACATACTAATTGATGATTATAGCAGTCAAGTTAAACCTTGGGCCGCGGCTGGTGGTATTGCTCTTAAACATAGTAATTCAAATATTGAAAAAACAGTTAATGCATTAAAACAACAATTTGAATCAGCAGTTACTGAAGCTACACAAAAATATTATCACGGTAGTTATGATAAACTTGATGTTGGCACAGTACTAACCCCAGGAGGAGACGACTATGAGTCAAGTTGGGGTGGAACAAATTTTTATGGTCCGTTAGAAAAGTTTCGTCCACCAGAGAAACTAGCACACAAAGAAGGTGTGTTTATGGTTGGCAGTGATGATGATGTTGATGTTGCAGGTGGCGCAACAGACTATGTATATACAGTAGAACCAATTGGCGAAGTACAAAAACACGATTTAAACTGGGGCAGTGAAATTAGTATGCTTATAGACGATGGGCATACATTAAATGATCCCGAAGTTAAAGAAGCCGCAGAAAACTATTGGAATGGTGTACCGCATCATAACGAGCAAGTATGGGAATACTTGTCTCCCCGTGCAAAAATTGTTGGCGTATTAGATGAAGCATGGAAAGTTAAAGTGCCTAACAAAAATAAAAGAAAAATGTCGAAACAAGATAAAGATTGGTCCATGTTAAGAACTGCTCTCGAAAGTGATTTATTTGAAGAAGGAGCAGGCGATTGTTTTCATGTTGCTGGTAGAGCAATGATAGACTTAACCGAAGAGCAAGAAATACATGGTATGAAAATGGTACACGCATATGTTTATGGGCAAGGTGAATTAAAAGGAAGACGATTTCCACATGCATGGAATGAGCAAGGTGATGTTGTACTTGATAACAGCAATGGTAATAATATAGTAATGCGTAAAGAGCAATACTATCCACTAGGTGGTGTTGTACAAGAAGCAGGAGCATATGCTACATATGAGAAAGAAAAAACTATGATCAATATGCTAAAACATAGCAATTGGGGGCCATGGGATTTAAACGACAGTCTTGACGAAAACATACCAGATGAAATGAAAGAAATTGGTAAAGAAAACATACGTATTTCAAAAGACGAACTAGAAAAAGCAAAAGATGAACTTTCATTAGAAGAAAATGTAAATATAGAATGGAAGAAATTTAAATCAGATGTGGCATAATTTACTTACAGCAGATTTTCGAGGTGGGCGACACTGGGTTTTAACTAAACCCTTACAATATACTTGTCCAAAGTTTATGATTCATTCTCATTACAAACTATGGCAAGGTATTGGAGCACAGATAGTTTTAAATGTTACAGCAAATACTATAACAATTACTGTACCAAAAGGATTTAATACAGACCTTGCTTCTATTGCTAGACCAATGTGGAGTGTTATTTCGCCATGGGATGTAGCAAGAGCGGCAGTCTTGCATGATATGCTTTATGGAATTATAAGAGAAAATAAAGAACACCTTTCAAAGACACGTATTAAGATATTAAGAAAACAAGCAGATATAATATTTAAACGAGGTATGCATGATGCAGATCCTGAAATACCAAATTGGAAAATTGGAACTTGTTATTATTTTGTAAGAAGTTTTGGTTGGGCATCAATGATAAAAGCGGCTAAATTTAAACAAAATGCTAAACATAATTAAACCTATACAAGCAGATATTCTAATTATTGGAGCAGGCCCTGTTGGCCTCTTTACTGTGTTTGAAGCAGGCATACTTGAACTTGAATGTCATTTAATTGATAGTTTGGGTCGACCCGGTGGACAATGTATAGAATTATATCCAGAAAAACCAATATATGATATACCAGGTGTACCCTCACAAACTGCCAGAGAGCATGTTAATGCATTAGTAGCACAGGCTAAACCATTTAATCCAACATATCATTTAGCACAAACAATTACAGAACTGATTTCTTCCGATGATGGATTTTTTGTTAGTACATCTGCTGGTAAAGCATTTAACACAAAAAATATTATTATTGCAGGTGGTGCTGGTAATTTTCATCCTAAAAAACCAGACGTTAAAGGATTAGAAGCATTTGAAGGTAAGGGATTAGAGTATGCTGTTAGAGACAAAGAAAAATATACTGATAAACGTGTTTTAATATTTGGTGGTGGTGATAGTGCTTTAGACTGGACAGTTGAGTTAGCACAAAAAGCAAAAGAAGTTACACTAATACATCGTACTTCTAATTATCGTGCGGCTCCACATACTGTAAATCAAGCAAGAGCATTATCTAATGTAAAAGAAGTTACTGGTATGTTAGAAAGGCTAGAAGATCCTGCTCGCTATTTAGATTATGCAGTTGTCTCAGCTGATGATGAACAAACTATTATACCATGTGATGAAGTATTAATATTTTATGGATTAAAAACTGACTTAACATTTCTCAAAGATTGGGGACTAGAATTAGATGCAGCTGAGAGAAAGATACCAGTGGATACAGAAAAATTTCAATCTAACGTACCGGGTATTTTTGTTGTAGGAGATATGTGCACATATCCAGGTAAACTACCTTTAATATTATGTGGCTTCCATGAAACAACATTAGCAGTACAGGATTGTTTTCACCGTGCACGACCTGGTGAGAAATTAAGATTTTTATATACAACTACTTCGCCAAAATTAAGAGCGAAGTTAGACAACCAACACTAAACTAAAATATTTGTTTTTAAATTAATCCACGGAACATAAATTACTTGCCCAGTAGGTATATCATACGAATGCACATCATTTTCATTAACAATACCTAACAAAAAGCAAAGTGCTCTCAATGTATGTTTATGAGATACAACTAACGTTTGACCTTTATTACGTAAAGGTAATAAATCTTCTTGTACCCAAGAAACCATTCTATTAGTAACATCGTCAAAACTCTCACCAGCTGGATAGGGAATATCAAAACTTCTACGCATAGCACGAAATTTTCTTTCACCCATTTTTAACATTGCTTCAGCTTTCTCTATACCCGATAAGTCGCCACAATCTCTTTCAATTAGCCTATTAACATTAGTAACATCACAAACACTAAATGTTTTTTCTAAAATAATATCTGCTGTTTCTGTACAACGTGACAACGGTGAAGTAAAAACATAATCAAATCTAATACTTTTACTTTTTAATTCATCACCTACTACATTTGCTTGATTAACACCTGTTTTAGATAATTTAGTATTCACATGGCCAGTAAGAAGATTGGCTTCATTATATAGACTCTGTCCGTGACGTACTAAAATTAGCATTTAAGCTTTCCAGTTATCATCTACAAGCAAACTACTAACACTTTGTTCATTATGTATATTCATAATTGCTTTACCTATTAGTGAAGCAATACTAACATAACGTACTTTATCAATCTCTATATTTCTTGCAGGTTTTATTGAATCTGTGACAACAATCTCTTTAAGCACACTATTAAAAATACGATCGTCGGCCGCTTCAGTTAAAACACCATGTGTTATATATGCTTTTACACCTGTTGCACCATTGTTCAATAATGCTTGTGCGGCATGACATAATGTTCCTGCACTATCGCATATATCATCAACGATTAAGCATTCTCTGCCTTCAACATCACCAACAACATGCATAACTTGACTTGCACCTGGCTCAGGACGACGTTTGTCTATAACAGCAATTTCAGTATCAAACTTTTTTGCAAATCCTCTGGCACGTTCTGTACCTCCTGCATCTGGACTAACAAAAACTAACTGTTCACCATTAACCTGTTGCCTAATATCATCAATTAAAACAGGACGAGCAATTAATGTATCAACAGGTATATTAAAAAATCCTTGTATTTGACCTGCATGTAAATCTACTGTTAATACTCTACTTGCACCTGCTGATGTAAGCAAATCTGCTACAAGTTTTGCACTGATTGGTGCTCTGCTCATTGTTTTTCTATCTTGGCGAGCATAACCAAAATATGGAATTACTGCTGTTATACGTCTTGCACTTGCACGTTTCAATGCATCTATCATTACAAGCAATTCCATTAAATTATCGTTTACAGGTGAACTTGTGCTTTGAATGATAAAAACATCCTGTCCCCTCATATTATCATTAATTTCTACACGAACTTCTCCATCTGCAAACCTTCCTATATTAACAGCAGACAATGAAGTATCTGTAGATTCTGCTATTCGTTTAGAAAGATCTAGATTTGAATTTCCTGAAATTAATTTCATACCAAACTCTCCGGTTATATGCTATTATAATTATTTATTGTAAAATAGCCCCCTCGCCGCTATTTAACGTGATTTGACTTCGTTTTGGCGTTAGTGGTTGCGCCGATCTCAAATCTTTCCTCTAGTTGGTCTGATCTAATACGTCACTGCTGTATCAGCCTTTCTAAGTCAGACCTACAATTCAATTCCTACAATTCAATTCCTTTAGTTAAATCCTTTTTTATATGTCTAAGTTAATAGATATTATTAAAACATCTTATAATAATAACAGCTGATCGGAGCCACCCGTCTCATCTATGTGAATTTGTTAAATAATGTTCACGTCACCTGGGGTATCCATATATTTGTTAACCATATTTCATTTTATTATCTCCATATGTGCGTCTTATAAAAATTTGTAATTCTAAACAACAGCTGATCGGAAGCCACCCGTTCTATATTATTATTATTTTATTTAATGTTCCTCATCAACACTTCTTAAGTATTTTAAAAAACGATGAGCAGGTGGTACCTTAGTCCAACCTCGTTTTTGAAACTTATCTGCTAACGTCATTGCTTTATCTTTTGTTTTAACATGACACTCAATTGTCTTGTCGCTTGCAGTTAAAACAACAATCCACGGTAATGTTGCTCTTCCTTTTATTTCTTCTACACTAATATCAAAAATCATAATCTTTATTAATTTATATAATCATCAAACAAACCATGAATAACATCTAACGCATTTTCAAAATCTTGGAATACCCAATTTACATTTGCTTTAATTAATGGGTGCTCTGTTAAATATTCATCATCAGTTACAACAATAATAGGTTTACGCAAACCAATTGCCCAACCTATTTCTATTACTGTACCATATGAAGGTCTGCGTTCATTTAATTCTCGTGGCAAGTATGCAAGTATTAAATTACAATGTTCTGTGTCATACCAATTCTTTGCCGCAATTGCCCCCGGTGAATTATACCGAGGATCATTGCCTGGTCCATATGTTTCGCCGTGCATTGGTTCGCAACGAAGCGGTGAAATTCCAATTATGTTTTTATGTAAATTATTACGAACATAATCGCGCCAATCATTTGCTTCCTTATAAGAACACTGTGCTATAGGACCAGCAAGATAAATGTATTTCTTATTCATACTACAATTATATAATAAAAATTAGTAGTTGTCAACTCTTTTAATGGCCATGTCCTGGTCCTGTTGCAGCTCCACACCCACCACACGTACCTGATCCGCCCTGTTCTTTAAACACATCTTTGAATACAAATGTTGGATTCATACCTGCAGTATCGTAATCTATTGTAGCACCTTCCATAAATGATAAAGCAATAGGATCTATATACACATGAGGAGCTATCTCTATATCTCTTTTTTCCTTATCTTCTGCAAATGTCATTGAGTGCGTCATACCTGAACAACCGCCACCATGAACATATGGACGCACTGCTACCATATTATTTTCTAAACACATTTCAGCTATCTTTTTTTGTGCAGCTTCTGTTACTGTAATCATATTATTCTCTTTTATCTACAATTTGATCAATTAAACCATAAGCCTTTGCTTCTTTGGTTGTCATGAAATTATCTCTGTCTGTATCATTATTTATTGTCTCTAAAGATTGCCCAGTTAGGTCACTTAACAATCCATTTAGTTCTTCTCTTAAACGAATTATTTCACGGGCATGAATTTCTATATTTGTTGCATCACCTGATGCACCACCTGATGGTTGGTGAATCATTATACGAGAATGGGGTAATGAAAATCTACTACCTTTCTCACCTGCGGCTAATAAAAACGATCCCATGCTTGCCGCTAATCCACAACACATTGTATGAACAGGAGGTTTAATATATTGCATTGTATCATATACACCCATACCTGCTGAGATTGATCCGCCAGGACTGTTTATATAAAGATTAATAGGTTTACTTGTATTGTCACTTTCTAAATACAACAACTGTGCAATAATTACATTTGCTGATATGTCATCAACTGGCCCATTTAAAAATACAATACGTTCTTTTAATAAGCGACTGTATATATCATAACTACGCTCGCCCTGTCCTGTTTTTTCAACAACTATCGGTACTAATGTCATTCATTTTCTCCCTTGTTTTTTTTCCGCTTATTAGAATTTTTACTACGCATACTTTTAACAATATAATGTTTGCTTTCTTTACCTTTAAACGTTTCTTTAAATCTATCTACTGCTTGTAATGTATCTACATATAACATATTATCATCTATTTTATAAGAAAAATTCCATCTTAATCTATATTTAGACACCCATTCATTTATTTCACTATTTGCTCTTAATGTATCCATCATACGAAATATTGGTGTCGAATCATTCACTACTAACGAGATTCTATATGAAAATCTAATTTTACCATATCCAGTATCTACATTACAGATTGAATTCATAATATACCTAATTCTAATTTAACATGATCTGGAATTGCTTCCATATCCCATGGAGGTTCAAATGTTACTTCTACATTAATTTCGTCAACCTCTGGTACTTTCCCAGCAGTTTCAACTTCTTCATAAAGTTGATCAGCTACTGGACAAAACGGTGATGTGAATGTCATTAAAATATCACATTTCTTTTCTATTAATGTTATATCATAAATCAATCCAAGATCATATATATTAATAGGAATTTCCGGATCATAGACACTCTTTAAATTATCTACAATTTTTAAAATTATTGGATCTGTTACATCGTCTTTTTCAACATGTGCTGTCATTATTATACTTCCTGTATTTTATTAATCATCATTTCAACCATCTGATAAAAACCATTTTGTCTATTCATTGTTAATAATTGTTCCATTTGTATTTTTTTAAAATGATCTGTTGTAATTTGCTTTGCTTCTTCTATTGGGGGAGAATTAAAAACGTCTAATAGTATATAAGCATAACCACTTGCTATCATAGCATCGCTCCATGCTTTAAACTTACCATCTTCCCAATCTACAAACAAACTAAATTGACAACGACTAACTTTGTTTTCTTCTGTACGCCTTTCTTCACTTAATGGATCTTCTTGTAACTTTTTACCAAAAGAAATCATCCACCGATATACTTCTAATTTATCAATTAATTGTAATGCTTCAATATTATCTTTATATTCACTAAGTTTGTCATCGACAATCATGTGTTATCTCCAAATAATGTATCAGGATTTTTCATTGTTTTTATTTCCATACAATTACCATTTGGATCCTCTATAAACATTGTTTCCTGTTCGATCGGCTCCCCTTCAAATCTTATATAAGGTGGATCTATAAATTCTATATTTTTTTCTATTAATCGTTCTTTTAACGATTTAAATACATCTGGATCTAGATGCACACCAAAATGTGGAACCGATACATTACCCATATCCACATTATGCCGATCTCCAATTTTCTTTTTATCTGGATCTGTTGCATGTAGTGTTAGTTCATTGCCCCAAAAGTTAATATCAGCCCATGCATCTGGATACGTAAATTCTGCATTGCCACGTGTGCAACCTAACACATTACAATAAAAATCAAGTGCTACATCTATATCACCTGCAAGTATTGCTAAATGGAATCTATTAGACATTGGACCATCCTACGTTTTCACCCGTTGAAGTAAATTCTAGTCCAGCCATTTTCCCTATATAAATTCTATCTACTGGCGTTTTTTTCTTTAACGTTACTTTTGTATTAGTACCTTCAACTGCTACTTCAAGAAACTTATCAGATTTTTTCATAACACTTGCTTTAAGTGTTTTATTATTATCTGTACAAGTTACTTCAACTAGCTCTATCACTTTAGCGTTTCTTCTATTGTTCCTTCTTTATGCATATCATACACAATATCAGAACCACCAACAAATTCTCCATTAACATACAGTTGTGGAATAGTTGGCCAATTACTAAATGATTTAATACCATCTCGTAATTCTGAATCTTCTAAAACATCGTATTCTTGATATTCAGTACCAAACTGTTCTAATATTTTAACAATACGACCGCTAAATCCACATTGTGGAAAATCTCGTGTTCCTTTCATAAACAGAACAACCTTATCTTTATCTATTGCTTCTTGTATTTGAATTTTGTTCATTATCCTACCGATCCCTCCATTGATACTTCTAATAATTTATTTGCTTCTACTGCAAACTCTAATGGTAATTTTTGAAATATTTCCTTACAAAAACCACTTACAATAAGATTCCTTGCATTCTCTTCGTCAATTCCTCTTTGTCGAATATAAAACAACTGATCATCACTAATTTTTGAAGTAGTTGCCTCATGTTCTATTGTTGCTGTATTATTTTTACACTCTATGTAGGGATTTGTGTGTGCTCCACATTGATCGCCCATCATAAGTGAATCACATTGCGTATAATTTTTAGCATTGTCTGCGCCTCTACCAATTCTAACTAATCCTCTGTATGTATTATTTGCATGTCCTGCTGAAATACCTTTAGAGATGATTGTTGATTTTGTATTCTTACCTATATGTATCATTTTAGTGCCAGTATCTGCTTGTTGATAATTGCCTGTAAATGCAACAGAGTAAAATTCTCCAACACTTTCATCACCTTGTAGTATGCACGATGGATACTTCCATGTAATGGCACTGCCTGTTTCTACTTGTGTCCATGTAATTTTACTACGATAGCCTTTACACTTTCCTCGTTTAGTTACAAAATTATAAATGCCACCTTTACCTTCCGCATTTCCAGGATACCAGTTTTGCACAGTTGAATACTTAATCTCTGCATTGTCTAACGCAACTAATTCTACTATTGCGGCATGTAATTGATTCTCATCACGCATAGGTGCTGTGCATCCTTCTAAATACGAAATGTATGATCCTTCGTCTGCAATAATTAGCGTCCTTTCAAACTGTCCTGTATCCTCATCATTAATTCTAAAATATGTGCTTAACTCTAATGGGCATTTTGTGTTTTTTGGAATATACACAAAACTACCATCACTAAACACAGCACTATTAAGTGCCGCAAAATAATTATCACCTTGCGGAACTACACTACCTAAATACTCCTTAATTATTTCAGGGCATTTATGCACTGCTTCACTAAAACTACAAAAAATTATACCTAATTCTTCTAACTGTTTTGTAAATGTTGTGCCCAAACTAACACTATCAAACACTGCATCAACAGCAACACCTGCTAACTTTTCACGTTCCCGTAAAGGAACACCTAATTTCTCAAAATCATCTAATATCTCTTGCGGTACTTCATCTAAACTAGCATATTTCTTTTTAGGACGAGAAAAATAAACTATATCCTGATAATTAATTTTTGGATACGATATTTTTGCCCAATGTGCAGGTTCACTCATCTTTAACCATCGACTGTATGCTTTAAGCCTCCAGTCTAACAACCATTGTGGTTCATCTTTCTTTTTGCTTATTGCAATAATTGTTTCTTCGTTTAAGCCAGGGGGCAACTTCTCAGATTCAACATCTGTTGTAAAACCATACTTATAATTTTCTTCTTGCATTAATCGTCTCTCCATAAATCTTGATCGTGATATCCTGGCAGAATTCTATCATCTGCGTAATTTCTTACTTGTTTTTTATGCACAGGTGGCTTATTTAAATCTAGAATGCGTTTTGCAAATAACGCGGCATTAATTGCACCATGCTTTCCTATAGACATACATGCTACAGGAACACCTCTCGGCATTTGCGATATGCTTAATAAACTATCTAATCCATTTAAATCTGATTTCATTGGTACACCTATTACAGGTAACTCTGTATATGCGGCAACAACGCCTGGCAATGCCGCTGACATACCTGCGGCGGCTATAATAACTCTATTTCCTCGACTCCATGCATTTTTCACCCACATACGAACTTTTTCAGGATCACGATGGGCAGATGCTACAATTATATCAAATTGTATTTTATGTTCTTTTAAGGTCTCTTCGCAGTGATTCATCGTCTCACTGTCTGATGCGCTACCTAGTATAATTCCGACTTGTTTCATTATTTTAATATATAGAATTTGTTATTTTTTATTAAACCACTTCCAAGCACAAGCATCTATCCATTTCTTACCAACATAAACTAATGCTATTATTATTAAAACTATAAAAGCATCACCATACCAAGGTAAGTCTGTATCTAGATTCACACCACCTACACTTAATCCCGTATCAGGTGCTGTTTGTTCAACAGTTACACTTGAAACACCACCATCCGTGCTATCAATTGTAATTGTTTTACCTTGCCCAGCCATTATGTCACAGGCTCCAATTTTACTTGCAAGGGATGTTTCTCTGCTCGAGATAAACTAATTGCTTCTAATGATTTTTGTTCAGCAATTTCAAAATTATAAGTGCCAGCAACACCTTTGCCTTCGGTATGTATTGTTGCAGACATCTCTTGTGCTGAGTCTATTGAATGATGAAAGATATCTATTAATAATTGTACCACAAAATCCACAGGAGTATAGTCGTCATTATAAAAAACAACATTATACTTTTTAGGTGTAGATAGTCCTATAGAACTATGCGTTTTTACTAAAACATCTTCACTTATACCTATCTTCAATTTATCTTTTGGCATCTAATCTTTTCCTTACTTATTATTTAATATTTTAACATATTTAGTTGCTTTTGTTAACCTATTTTTAGAAGAATTAACCATTTTTTGGTATTAATGATGCTGGGTCCACAACAATTATCTGAATAGGAGATCTTGAGCCTTGCTCTCCATCAGGTCTACCATTTTCATCTTCACCCTTCTCTATATAACCTTCGCTACCTTGCTCTTGTTTTTTCTTTGTTAATTCTTCTAATTGTTCATGTACTTCTTTTGTATAAACAAGTTTATATGCTCGCGGAGCTCTTTTATCAGTATACATAAACCATGTCATTGGATTTAACAATTCTTGAAAGGTTTTTGCCTTTGGTTCTTCATCGCTATGTAAAATTCGCACCCAAATATATATTGCTCCTTTATCATCAAACTTTTTGCTTGGTTCACGAATTTGAAAATATATAATCTGTGAGCGTTCTTTATTAATTTCTTCTAATGTTGGCCAACCCATAAAGTTATGTATAGTATGAAAAAGTGTTAAACCAAACCACAAAGACATAGCAATCATAACTCCTTTGGCCCACCATTTACCTTTAGCACCAATTACAAACCATCCAAGCATTCCTATCAGCAGAACATATAAAGATACGATTCCGCCCATTCCTGCCCATATATCAGTTAATGCACTATCAATCAATGTCCGCTCTCCCCGATACGGCCGCCATCTAGTAATGATGAATTATTCTCTGGTGTATCAGAAGGAGTTCCGCCCCATGGGGTATTGTAATAGCCACCATCACTTGCTTCTTGTTGAAGAATTTTTTTCTTAACTAATGGATAATATAAAAAGTTTGTATTAACTACTTCACCATCTCGATTAAGTGTAAAACGAATTACTGTCTTTTCGTCCCATTGCTTATCGAGTATTATTTCTGCTTTATATATTAATTTAACTTTAGGATTTATTTTCTCTACTATAACAGTTACTGGAATTGGCTTAGCGCCGCCGGTAAGTACTACTTTTCGATATAAATGAATATTCAGTATATATTCTCCGGGTAGATAACCACGAATTGTAGCAATTTCTCTATTATAAGGATAGGTAACTTTACCAATGCCTTTTATAAATTGAGAATCATTACTTCTACCTAAATCGTCCCTGTCTAAATGCATTAAACCAACTTCTTTTTGTCTAAATGATAAAATTTGCTCGGCCGGATCTTGTAACCAGGTATCAACATCATCATGAAATTCTTTTGGCCAAGTAACACTAATAATATATTCCGCTTTTTGTTCAATTTGTTTATTTTCTGCAATTGGTCGAATTAATAAAAATGCAATAATGAACAGCATAACAAAACCTACTACTAAATTGAATAGCAGATCTAGAAATGATACGTTTGAATGATATTTACCTTTGGGTTTCGCCATGTTTTATACCACTTAATGTTACTAATCTATCCACTTCGGATGAAAAGTTAAAATATTGCAATTTTAAAAATGCACTACTTACCAAACCAGCGGCTGTAGTATATAAAGCAGTACCCATACCAGCACTCATTTTTGTTAAAACGTTTTGAAGCGAATTAACATTCGATACATCTACTGTAGCAAATGCAGTTGATAACATAAAAATAAAACCTGCTACTGTTCCAATCATGCCCAGTGTTAAACAAAAGTCAGATGTAAACCATCCTAGTTCAGCAGTTGCGTGTATCTCATCAATGTCTGCTTCTGAGGTTATTTTTGCAGATGTTAGTGCATATGTATCGTAACCACATTTAATAGACATTGCAGCTAATAAACCAACAATTAAAAAACTTAACTTTGTTATGTCAACTGAATAAATGTCAGTTAATATTCCCATACTATACAAACCTGCAAACGTTATAATTATCAAACTTATCAAAAGCCACCAACGTAAAAACGGACGTTTATGTTTTTTTAACAATGAGTCGATCATATACAATACCTCCTGTTCATACTTATATTTATCGCAGGACGGCAATTTGTATATACATAATTGCAGGGGGCAACCCCCTGCAATGAATATGTAAACTTATTTTGAAACAAGTTTAATCTTTTTAGGTTTTAATGCCTCTGGCACATTACGTACTAAATCAAGTGTAAGCATACCATCTTTCAATGATGCTTCCTCAACTTCTATATAATCTGCAAGTTGAAATGACCGATTAAATTGACGGTTTGCAATACCTTGGTATACCATCTGTTCATCATTTTTATCTACCTTTTTCCCAACAATATTAAGATTACCATTTTCTACAGTAACATCAATATCTTCTTCACCAAACCCAGCAACAGCAATGGTTACTCTCCATTGATCTTCATTAAGTCTCTCAACATTATATGGAGGATACCCTTGACTTGTTGTAGTAGAATTCTGATAGCGGCCCTTCATCTCATCAAAGAGACGATCAAAGCCTACAGTCATCCTATGTAATTGGTTTAAATCGAACCGAAGTTCATTTGTTATACTATTCATCGCTATTTCTCCTTATTAGTAAGCGAGTGTTATGCATAATAGATCCCTTATGGCAATCTATCGTGCATCCTCAAATTCTGCATCAACAACATCCTCAGGAGTACTGCTGTTTTCCTGTGTTTGTTCCTGTTGATACAGTTGTTCAGCAATTTTATGACTTGCTTCCATCATTACAGTAGTCTTACTCGTAATGTTTTCAGCATTATCACCCTTAACTGCCTCTTCTACATCTGTAACTGCTGTTTCAACCTCATACCGCATAGTTGAATCAACTTTATCACCTGCTTCTTCCAAAGTTTTCTGGACAGCATGGACCATTGCTTCTGCATTGTTCCGTGCATCAACAAGTTCGCGCATTTTCTTGTCTTCTTCAGCATGTGTTTCAGCATCAAGTATTGCTTGCTGAACTTCTGCATCAGATAAACCAGATCCTGCTTTAATTACGATCTTGTTTTCCTTACCAGTTGCTTTGTCTTTAGCAGACACGTTTAATATACCATTTGCATCAATGTTAAAAGACACTTCAACTTGTGGCATACCTCTTGGTGCTGGTGGAATACCAGTTAAATCAAACTTACCTAGTGATTTATTACCACTAGCCATTTCTCGTTCACCTTGCAACACGTGAACTGTCACAGCCGTTTGATTATTCTCCGCAGTAGAGAACACCTGGCTCGCACTAGTTGGAATTGTAGCATTTTTGTCTACTAATTTTGTCATCACGCCACCTAACGTCTCTATACCTAGAGACAAAGGCGTAACATCTAACAACAAAACATCCTTTACTGTGCCGCCGAGCACACCGCCCTGAATAGCTGCACCTACTGCTACTGCTTCATCAGGATTAACATCTTTACGTGGCTCTTTTCCAAAGAACTTGGAAACTGCTTCTTGGACTTTAGGCATACGAGTTTGCCCGCCAACAAAAATAACTTCATCAATTTCTGAAGTTGACAGGCCTGCATCTTTAAGTGCTACCTTACACGGCTCAATAGTCTTTTTAACAAGATCATCAACTAGGGATTCTAGTTTTGCGCGAGTAAGTTTAAGCGTTAAATGCTTTGGACCGCTTTGGTCAGCAGTCAAGTATGGCAGATTAACATCCGTCTGCTTATTCGTGGACAATTCAATCTTCGTTTTTTCTGCCGCTTCCTTAATGCGTTGCATAGCAAGGGGGTCACCACGTAGATCCATGCCTTGTTCTTTTTCAAAAACATCAGCAAGATGGTCCATTATACGACGGTCAAAGTCCTCGCCGCCTAAGAACGTATCACCATTTGTTGCTAATACTTCAAATTGATGTTCACCATCAACGTCCGCAACTTCAATAACTGATACATCAAACGTCCCGCCGCCCAAATCATATACAACGATCGTTTGATCGCCTCTCTGCTTATCCAACCCATATGCAAGGGCGGCCGCAGTGGGTTCATTAATAATACGTTTAACATCTAAGCCAGCAATTTTCCCTGCGTCCTTTGTTGCTTGACGTTGAGAATCATTAAAATATGCTGGAACTGTAATAACGGCTTCAGTAACTGGATGACCTAAGTAGTCCTCCGCAGTCTTTTTCATCTTCTGTAAGATGCGAGCACACATTTCTTGTGGTGCCATTGCTTTACCGTTTACTTCAACCCAAGCATCACCATTGCTTGCCTTAACAATCTTGTAGGGCATTAAATCCAAGTCGCGTTGAACGACATCTTCATCAAACTTCCGTCCAATAAGACGTTTTAATGCAAATAATGTATTGTGTGGATTTGTTACCGCCTGGCGTTTTGCTGTTTGACCAACAACGACTTCGTCGTTATCGGTAAACGCAACTATACTAGGGGTAGTTCTGTCGCCTTCAGTGTTTTCAATGACTTTTGCGGTACCACCGTCTATAACGGCGACACACGAATTCGTGGTACCTAAGTCAATACCTATAATATTGCTCATATATTCCTCCTTATATTAAGCGAGTTAAAGCATAAGACCCAAATGGCATCTTATACTGTATTTATACTACTACATATTTATCGGATTGTCAACCTTATAAATTTAATCAAATAAATCATCGTGTGCGGCATAATAATCCTTAGGTGACGCATTATCATTGTCACGCCCTCTATATTGTTTACTATGATACCTAGGCTTAGTTGATCTATGTGGTTTCTTATTACCAATTTCAACATTATTAATCCATTCGTAAATTTTATCTGCTCTTACAAAAATATCATCAAGTGGATCTTGGCTACTACTCATTGTAGTGGCCAGTTCTATACATTTTAGACGAACTTCATATCGACTAATTATACTCATCTCTTTACGACTCCGTTTATTATCTTTTACTAGATTTTCTTTCTATATAAGCCTGTTTTTTAAGATCAGTAGATATTTTCTTTTCCCATCTCTTAATTGCCCGAGCCTTTTCTTTTCTTCTACGCTCGCTTGGCTTTTCATAATATTCACGTTCTTTTAATTCTCTAACAATGCCTGCATTTGCTACTTTCTTTTTTAACTTTCGCAATGCACGATCTACATCATTATGCTGTACCCAAACTTTAAGTCCAGGAACTCTCACGGCGGCATTTTTATTCCACTCACGAGGGCGAGGATAATTTGAACTTGTCTTATTACTATAATATTTATTATAACCCATAATTTATACTCATTTTACTTTGTTAATACAAACCATACATGTTGCCCTTTATAATCAGGCGCCTTATCATACTTAACATCTATTTCAGCTAATTTATTAAATATAATATCTATAAGAGGTTGTGCTTGTTCTCTATGTGCTCGTTCGCGTCCAAAAAATTTCACAATAACTTTGACTTTATTGCCCTTTTCTAAAAATTGTTCAATTTTCTTAGTTTTTACTATCACATCATGCTCATGTATACCAGGCCGAAATTGTACTTCTTTAATATCTATTCGACTTAGGCGACTTTTCTTCTCTCTTTCTTTTTTTGCTTTCTGTTGCTCATATTTAAATTTATCAAAATCTATAATTTTTGCTACAGGTGGATCTGCTTTTTCGGCTATAATAACAAGATCTAATTTAGACGCCCTTGCTATTTCTAATGCCTTTGACTTACTTATTACACCTAATTGCTCACCATCTGCTTTAACAACCCTCAATGTTTTAAACGGAATACGTGTATTAACCAAATACATCGGTTGTTTCCGTTGGTAATTTTGTTTTCTATTCCTCATTATGTTTTTGTATTCTTAGGCTCCTTGGCATATATGTATTGTGGCTCCTTACCACTTTTAAAAAATTCATCATCTACTACTATTGTAACTACTTTCTTCTTTTTTAATTTAAAAATATTATATTGAAGATCTAATAACTGCATTTCTAGCACACTACGTAAACCTCTTGCACCCAATTCCATTTCTGTCACATGCTCTACTAATTGCTCATATGCACTATCAGTAAATTCTAATTTAATTTCATTTAATTCAAACAACTTTTGAAACTGTTTTGTTATTGCATTACGAGGTTGTGTTAACACTTGAATTAATTCTTCTTTTGTTAAATCACGCAATGTTGACAACACAGGAAACCGTCCCATAAGTTCTGGTATCATACCATATTTAATAAGATCCTTATGCTGAGCTTTTTCAAGTGTCTTTCCTTTATTACTTGAATCAAACATTACTTTTAAATCTGCATTAAAACCTACACTAGCCGAATCGTGCAACCTATCTTGTATAATATCTTCTAATCCTACAAATGCACCTCCAACAATAAACAATATCTTAGCAGTATTAATTTCAATCATTTCTTGATTAGGATGCTTACGTCCGCCTGCAGGTGGTACGCGGCAAATTGTGCCCTCAACTACTTTTAATAAACTTTGCTGGACACCTTCTCCACTAACATCCCGTGTAATTGAAACATTCTCTGTACGCTTACTTTTCTTATCTATCTCATCTATATAAATGATTCCGCGTTCTGCTTTTTCAACATCATAGTTAGCATTTTGTAGCAAGCGATGTAAAATATTTTCTACATCCTCACCTACATACCCTGCTTCTGTAATATTAGTTGCATCAGTTAACGCAATAGGAACATCTAAATACTTTGCTATTGTTGTAACGAGAAGTGTTTTACCCACGCCGGTGGGTCCTACCATAATAATATTGCTTTTTTCTAACTCAACATCGTCAACGATTGGATTAATAATTTTCTTATAATGATTATGTACTGCTACACTTAAAACTTTTTTGGCGTGATCTTGACCAATTACATACTGATCAAGAAATTTTCGAATATCAACCGGATCGGGTATATCTATTAATAGTTGCTCATTGATATCTTCTTCTGACACAATATCATAACAAAGTATGACACACTCATTACAAATGTATACATCATTTGGTCCTGCAACCAACTTTGTTACGTCCTTACGATTTTTATTACAAAATGAACAAGAAAGTTCGTTATCATCTATCTCGCTCATTAACCCTCCATTACTATATTCATATAAAATATTTATTTCTTAAATTATTTTTTATTTGGGTCTTCATTATTTTCATCATACTTGGCTTTTTGCCATCGTTTATTACCTGACCACGGATCTAATCTTTTCTGTCCTGTTTTTTTACTAATTTCTCTATTGATACGATCTTTTTTAGTTAATATACCCGGATCACTTATATCTGACAGTGATCCTTGTGTTTTACCTGCTCCTTCCGAATTTCTCTTTAATTCTAATGTTGTGCCATCTGGCCTTTGCAATGATGCTGATGAAAACTTATCTGGATTAACTATTTTTTTCTTTTCTTGCTTCTTTTTTCTCTTTTTCTGTTTTCTTACAGTTGCATCATGCATCTTATTACCAATTATTATCTCTTTCTCAGATAATTTTTCAGCTGGCACTTCTATAATTCTATCTACAGGTACTTCAACTATTTTTTCTACTTCTTTAATTATTTCCTTTTCTATTATTATCTCTACTGGTACTTCCTTTATAATAACTTTCTCAACTTCAACAAATATTTCTTTTATTTCTACGTTGTCAGTTATACCTACATTACTTATATTATGCAAAGAAACTGTACCTTCATCTTGTTGAGATTCAGTTATACTTAAATTACCAGCATCGTGTACTATTTCAGTTTTTCCTTTTAATCCACCATAATCTGATATTATTTCTTCATTTACTAACTTTTTTTTTACTGCTTTAGTATCCACAGACGGTTCAAATTCTTCTTTAAAAAATTCATCAATAACTTCATCTTTTTCTTGCTTTTCAACAAACCCTTTTAATACAGCAGGAAGTTTATCATTATCTTCACCATTTCCAAATACTCTAATTAAACTTATATTGGCCGCAATAATCATACAGACTGCTAACGGATCAAATACGAATATAAGTATTAGTATAACAAATCTCACAGCTTTGTCAAGATTATTTTGCAAATCATTTCCATATACCAATTCTGCTACGTATTTAAGCGGTCCTACTTCAGCTTCTAATGTACGCACAGCATTTGAAAGGGAGAATCTTTCTGCTTTTAAGGTATCTACATTAATAAAATATTCATCAATTTGTACTTCTAATGATTTTATTGCAACTTCAGTATCATCTGCTTTTGTACCAAGTCGATCTTGAAGTGTTTTAATTTCAGTATTAGCATTATCAATTTCAGATTGTGCGTTACCTCTATAACCATCTATTTTAGATTGGAAAGGTGCAATACTGGTTGCTAACGCATCACGCAACGTTTTAATTTCTGTTTGTACAATAACTGCCATAGCAACTTCATCTTTTCTAATTTCTGCTATTTCTCTTTCAACTACTTTAATTTTATTTGTAATAACATCTCGTTCGGGTTTTTGTTTTATTCGTAATTCTTTACCGCGTTTAATCCAATCAATATTTTGGCCCCAGTTTCGTTTCTCTACACCTTTGTCTGTATATGCTTTTACATCAGCATTTAATTGTGCTAACTGAAGTTCTAATCGTTTTATTGCTTCTTGTTTTATAGCAGTGTCTTCGCGAACACGCTCTTTGGCACTTTCAAGACGGTCTTGCTGTACTTTAATATCTTTATCTAACTGAGTACGCAATGCACTAATTTGTAATTGCTCTTGCTCAATACTATTTTTTACTCGGTCCCACGCACTGTCTCGCCGCTGAATTTGTTGATCAATTGATCGAGCAATATTTGTATTATTATGCTCAACGTCAGTTGTTTGCAGTCTTATTATCTTATCTTTAGTAACAAGTATACGTCCTTCTATACGAGAAATTCTTTCATCTACACGTTCGACTTTTGCTTGTGCTTCTGTAGCACTACCTGCTTGTTCAAGGTGTGCCCTGGATAAAAAGCCAAAGATACCCATAGACGTTATAAACATAAGTCCAACGACTGCTATTGTAAGATAGATTTTTAAAACTTTTGGGGCAATGTGCCAGTTACGGTATAACCAACTTGCTGATACTAACTTGCCTATCTCTAATGTACTTGCCATTAGTATAACAGGACCAACAGCCGCACCAAATAATGCACTTAAACCGATAATACTATACCAAGCTGCTACACCTGCAATAGATAGTGCTGACAATAATGTAATAATTGCAAAAATCACAAAGGACTCTCCTATGTCTTTTAATTACACCTATTTACCTGGAAATTAGCATATAATAATGTTGGTACTATTCTATAATTTGAATGAGAAAACTTCCACCAGATGCTTCTAAATAAACAGTGGAAATTTTTGGATGGTTGGTGGCCCAAATTGTAAATTCTCTAAGTATTCTGCCTTTTCCTGTAACTACGCGAGCCTTTTTATGTTTTTGTTGATCACATTCACTAACAAATTCTTTAAACATACCCCAAGCTGGATGGATAGGCTCTCCGTGTAAATCTAATTCAGGTAATTCTAATTCATTATCGAGTATCATATTTTGTTGCATATCCTTTATTGACCGTTTTTTCATTTATAATAACAATTATTTATTATTTTTTTTTAATTTATCTAATACCAAGACTAATTCCCTTTCGATATTCAGTTTTAATTCTAAATTTGCCCTGTCATACTTTTGTATTTCTTCTTTATAATAATCAATGTTATGCGTTGCATTAAACAACTTCATTAAATCTTTTACATGTGAGGAATCTTGCGAATAAAATAATTTTCGATAATTTATTTTATATAATTGACTAGAAAATATAGGAAAATCCATTATACCAGCATTATTTTTACTTGATAATATATGGCTATCAATATGCAACGGTTTAATAGTTTCATGTTTTTTTAAACAATGATAATTTTCTTCAATGTCATTTATAAATGTCCATTGATTACTAGTAAGCGCCTCCATAAGAATACCATTTGTAAATTCATTACTTCCTGTTATTTTTTTTATTTCTTTGAATCTATCTAAAACAGAATATAACCCTTGCTCTTCGACCCATGCTTCCTGTGTTGTTCTGTCAGGCCTAGGTGATAATATTGCACTACTACCCATACCAAAACTTAATCTAACTGACTGAAGAAGCTTCGCATAAACTTCTGTATGTATATCGAGGATATCAATTAATATTATTTTTACTTTCTCAAAATTTTTATAATAAAAATATGATATAACAGGTAATCGTTGTGTTATAAAATATCTAGTACCATTAAGTGTTTTATTATTGGAAAAAAAGTTTTTTAAATTAGTATCTATATTATAACTTAAAGTTTCAGAGGTATTAAGAGTTTTTAGCAGTTCAAAACTTTCAGGTAATAATGTAGTATGCTGTTTAGGATCAGTATGTCCAGGACTATCCCAAATTATATAATCATCGAACCATGGCTCAGGACCTTGACGATTATATTTTATATGATTCCAAATTAATTCTGATTGTATCCTATTATTTGTAATTGTTTCGTTTAAATCATTTAAAAATAAATTAGCAATAAAATCAGTACCTTCGGTACCAACAATAAAAACCACCTCATCATTATCTATTTGTTTATAATATTGAGAATGTTCTTTAAAGAA
>Ga0209501_10000470_pt1 | contig 48814 bp, 40 predicted proteins | sample ArcticOcean_MG_C_4_FD_187434 | JGI IMG/M metagenome (GOLD analysis project Ga0209501, IMG submission 187434) | Marine microbial communities from western Arctic Ocean - ArcticOcean_MG_CB4_134 (SPAdes) (version 2) | ecosystem: Environmental > Aquatic > Marine > Oceanic | place: Arctic Ocean...
GCTCGCCATTGATGTATACGTGCCGCTCAGAGGCCATCGCTTGCCCCGGGATTACCGCCCACGCGTTGTCCGACCTCGCGGGCATGAATGCCTGGATATGCGGCCAATTCCCGCAGCAGCCGCTCGAATGTTGCAAAGCGATCGGCAGTGTACATGCAGATCGGATGTGCCAGTACAGTTGCAACGCCACCGGCGGCGGCGATATGCGTGACCTGCTCCATCACTAATTCACCCCACCTCTCGATCGTGAACGACTCACTCGTGGGCTCGCTCGTGAACGACCAGTTCTCGCGCTGTTTTTCAACGTAGGCCGGCGTACGATGGGCGTGATAAAGATGATCATGATCCATTATCACGTTAACTGGATGGGAAATCAAACCGCTTTCGAGCTGTTCGGGATAGAGCTTGTCCCAGTTCAGGTCATCGGAAAGGTAACGAATGCCGTGCCCGTACAGAATTTCGTCGGTGTTGGCATCGTGAACGAAGCCGTGGTTACGCCAGGAGACGATTGGCGCACCCAGGCGTTCCAGGGCAATCTCGCACATCCTGCGCACGTCTTCGTCCTGGTCTTCATAGCTGCCATGCGTACCGGCATGTGAAGTCGAAACACCGCCACTTGCGATCGCTTTCTGTCGCTCACTGGCCGGCCGCGGGAAAGCCTCGAACGTATGCCCGGCGACTTCACAGATCTCCACCGTGGCGATCGGTTCAAACTGCGTCCACTGATCGGCCAGCGTACGCCCGGTCACATACAGCGTGCACTTGACGTCGTACTTCGCACACAACTGCACATATTCGAGGCTGACATCGACCTCGGAGATCGTCTGCCCCTGCTCGCGCAGCCAGAGTTGCTCGTTCGTATCGAGCGTATCGTGATGGGTATCGCCGGTCAGGCAGATCATCGTTGCGCCTTGATTGTGTTATCTTCCGTGGAACGGTTCACAACAGCTCTCGGGCAATGTGGTTGGCGAACAGCAGGCCACGCCGTGTCGGGCGCAGATGATCCTCGTTGTGCTCAAGCAGATCATCCGCGATCAGGGCTTCGATTTGCAGACTACGCAATTCGAAAAAGTCATAACCGGTACGCTCGCAATACTCCGATCGCCGCCATCCGGCAGTCGTGCGCAACCCGGTCGCCAGAATTTCTGCGGCGCGCGCCGGCGGTGACAGCGAATCGAGCTGCGGCATATCCCCGGCGAACCAGGCATCGAGGTCCGGTGGATTCTGCCAGCGCCCGGCTTCATCGAACCAGCAGGCGGACGGTCCGGCGCCGAGAAATCGATGCCCCTTCCAGATGCGGCAGTTGTGCCGGCATTCATGTCCGGGACGGGCGTGATTTGAAACCTCGTAGCGGTGCATGCCGCAATTCTCCGCAAGGATGCTGTCGGCGGCTTCCCACATAGCGACGAGCCCGTCGTCGTCGCGCTCGCAAACGCCGCGCTCCGCCAGCGGCGTGCCGGGTTCGACAATCAGTGAATAAGCGGACACGTGATCGGGTCCAAGATCCGAGAGCCGACGGACATCGGCAATGGCGCTTTCGACAGTTTGCTCCGGTGCTGCGAAAATAAGATCACAATTGATGCTGCGAACCTTACACTGACGGAGGTCATCGAAAACCTCGTAGACCCGATTTACGTCGCCGCCGCGCCCAATAGCCTGGCGGGTCTCTTCGGAAAAACTCTGGACACCTATGGAAATACGGTTGACACCACCGCCCAGGAGGATTTCGATCTTGTCCCGGGTCAGCGACAGCGGATTGCCTTCACAGGTGAACTCACAGTCGTCGTGCAGGCTGAAATACCGGCGGATCATTGTCATCAGGCGCAGCAGCTCGCCCGGGGCGAAATGCGTCGGCGTACCGCCGCCGAGGTAGATTGTCGTAAGCCGACCGCAGCGTGCACTCAATATATCGAGTTCGCGTTCGAGTCGGTCGAGGAAACGGCCGCGCAGACTGCGGTCTGCGCCTTCGATCGAGAGGAAGGCGCAATAGTCGCACTTGTGCGCACAGAACGGCAGGTGCACATAGATATCTGAAATGACTGAAGTCGACACAAGCGTGTACCGGTTTGGAATCAAAGATCAGGAAACAGTACCTTACCACATGAAAGTTCACGACAACCCTACACGGCAATGATATCTTCAAACGATACGACCGATGCAGCGAGGCAACACAACAACCGGTTTGCGACATTCATGGCACGCTGGCACTACAGCCTCGTGTTGCTGGTCGCGCATCTCGGCGTTTTTCACATCTGGATGTACGCGTCCTCGCGTACGTCTATAGCTGTCATCGGCGTATCCGTGAGTGCTGCGCTGGTGCTCTACATGCTGCTGATACCGCACTACTTCGCAAACGGCATGGACCGACTGGCGCACGGCATGGTGATCCTCGACCTGCTGCTCGAAGCGCTGCTGCCGGTCATCCATGACCACTATGGCTTCTATCTATGCGCCCTGGCGTTCGCTGCCATCGTCGGATGTCACCGGGCGTGGGTGTTATCTCGACCTGCACGCAGCCACACACCGCAAGAATGAGAATACAGCGTTACATCTGTCTGTTGTTGATGACCGCCACGGTCTCTCTGGCAACGGCTGCCGAGTTCGCAGCGCCAAATATCGTGTACGTCGGTTGCACGGTTCACGACACGCCGTGGCGCGGCGACCTCGAGGCGTGGCGGCACTCGCGAGAGCTGCTCGGTGCGACCTTGACCAAATGGTTCGGCGTCGGCGCCGAACGGCAGCATCACCTGATCAATCCAAGCGCTGATGAACTCGAGACATTTATCACGGAAACGCTGCCGCCGACCCTGCAGGCCAATGACATTGTCGTATTCTACCTCGGCGCACATCACCGAAAAAAAGGCGGCATCCTGCTGGGTGCCCGCACGAAAATTGCCGATCAGCAACTCGGTGAATGGCTGCAGCGGATCCCGCAACGGACGCTGCTGCTGGCGGATGTCTGCTTTGCAACGCGCCTGGAGGACAATGTCGATTTCCCCGACAACGTCATGCGTGTACATGGCGCGAGTCGCCGGCAAGCAGCAACCGACATCAACCTGGATGGCAAGCATCGCAAGACCAAACGATTTTTCGAAGCCACGCAACAGGTCGTGAACGAAGACCTCGAGACGCAGGAGACGCTGTTCAGCATCATGGGCTACATCTGCGTGCACGCGATGCTGCAGATGCGGCAGCAGACCGACGACAGCCTGACAGCCAGTACCCTCGCCGAGTTGATGCGATCCGAGCAGGAACGGATGAGGCAGTATACCCGGCGTACATCAAAGACGCCGACCCTGTCGATCGCGAATTCGCAGCCATGGCTGCTGGCCGAACGCCCCCCGGAAACACCATGGCCGTTGGCGAATGACGCACGCAAGGGTCTGAAGGTGTCAACAATCGACGCGATGCTGGCGCTCGACGAGCAGGATATAGACATGGGCTACGGCAATCTGTTGATCGGCAAGCTGTATGATCCGGGAATGGACCTGCCGTATTTTTCCGAGCAACTCGACGCCATGGCGTACGAGCTTCGTGAGCGCATCCAGGACCCGACCGATCGTGACCGCGTGGCAGCTACAATGGCAGACTATATCTTCAACGAAAAAGGCTTCGTGGCAGATGTCGATCCATACGACGAAGACTTCCTGCTCCACGTCCTGCTGGAAACAAAGCACGGGCGCTGTAGTGCGCTGGTGGCATTGTACATGGCCCTGGCGGAACGCCTCGACCTGCCCTTTCAGAGCGTCTGTATTCCCGAGCACATCTACATTCACTGGCCGGCCTCGGCGAACGGCGAAGCTCTGAACATCGAGACGACGCAGGCCGGTGTGATCCTGGCGGACAACGTTTACGCCGAGCGCTGCGGCGGCGAGTTCAGCGAAAAAGGGAAGAAGTTTTACCTGCAGCCGCAAAGCAAGCGCCAGACTCTCGCCGTCCTGCTGAGCCCCCTGGGCAGTGCACTGCGCGAAAAAAAGCGCTACGACGAGGCAATCACCGCCTGCCAACTCGCCATTTCAATCAATGTCCACGACGCCGAGGCGTGGAACAATCTTGGCATGTCCTACCGGCTGAGCGACAGTGGAGAATTGGCCAGGGTGTCGTACAGCAAGGCGCTGGAAGTCAATCCCGACTTCGCGGCTGTGTGGAACAACCTGGGCACCGTCACCGATGACATCGAAGAGCGCATCGGGCATTACAAGAAGGCGGCGGCCCTCGATCCCAACCTGGCAGATGCCTGGCAGAATCTGGCGCGCGCCTATTTCGATAACGACGACTACCAGCTCAGCCTCGCTTGTGTGCGGCGCTATCACACACTGGGCTACCTCATGCCGCAGGAGTTCCTCCTGAAGTTAAAGGCGAAAATGTAGGCGGGAGATCGCATAGCCTTGAACCTCACGGGCTTAATTCATTGGATCCGTTCGGCTCAAATCACGGCACCAGCTTATCGTCGCTCTCGAACTGTACAGGGAGTTAGTCGATGGCTTGAAGCTCCAGCGAGACTTCCCGCTGCCTACCGTCGTTCTCGAGCGAGACCTTGACCGTCTCACCGATTTTGCGCTTGTCGAGGATATTGAACAGGTCATCGCTGTCACTGACCTTCTCGTCGTCGATCGCCACGATCACGTCCCCGAGCTGGTAGCGCCCGAAGTGCCCCCAACGGATTCCCTGGATACCGGCACGCTCGGCAGCGCTGCGACGAAGCACGCCACGGACGATCACACCCTCTATTCCGAGCCGCTCATTCAGGTAGTCATCGATCTTCACGCCGAGACCCGGGCGAACGACCTTGCCATGCAAGATCAATTCCGGCACAACACGATTGACGGTATCCACGGGCACCGCAAACCCGACCCCGGCATAGACGCCGGACGGGCTGTAGATCATGGTATTAACACCGATCAAACGCCCCCCACTGTCCAGAAGCGGACCGCCGGAATTGCCGGGATTGATGGCGGCATCGGTCTGGATGACATCCTGGATCGGCCGGCCCGCCACCGACTGGATTTCACGGCCGAGGCCGCTGATGATACCGGTGGTGAGCGTATGATCGAAACCGAACGGATTACCGATCGCCAGCACCTTCTGCCCGACTTTCAGATCATCCGATGTGCCGATCGGGATGGCATGGAGAACCTCCCTCGGCGCCTCGATTTGCAGAACAGCCAGATCCTTGTCGGGTGAGACTCCGACCAGTTTCGCCTCCCAAACGCTCTGGTCGTCCAACATTACCCGGGCAATCTGGGCGCCACGCAGGACGTGGAAGTTCGTCACGACATGCCCCTGGTCATCCCAAATGAAACCGGAGCCGGTGCCCTGCGGGATCTCAAAAAGATTCCGGCTGAACCGGTCGCGACCAACCCGCACGGTAGTGATATAGACGACCGAGGGCGAAGCTGACTCGAACAACTTGATTGTCTGCCGTTCCCCGGCGGCCAGTGGCCCGCGATCGGCAACCACCCGCGGCACTGCCTGTAGCGGCTCGCGATCAAGCGCCAGAATTGTGCCTGCAATAAACAGTGATACAACGGCGAGTCTTGCTGGTGTCGCCAGAATGAAAAGCTTTTTCATGATCGGGTTCCGGTAAGATTATGAGTGAGGTGGCGAGGGGGTCACCAATGAATCAGACGCCTACAAACGCGGATTGTTCACCGCTCCGCTGCTTTGAAATCAACAAGCGGTACAGTAGAATAACCGATTCTGATTTGCCACTGCAACTGTTAACTGTCGAGAGACATATGGCATCCGACAAACAGATAAACGTCGAGGACATCGCCAAACTCGCGCGGGTCGAACTGACCGTCGAGGAGGCGGCCGAGTTTCAGAAGGAAATCGAGTCGATTCTCGGTTACATCGAAGAGCTTTCCGCTGTCGATGTCGAAGGCATCGAACCAATGGCGCACGCCACGGCAATCACCAATGTGTTCGGTGAGGACGTGCCAGGTCCTCAGCTTGACCGCGAAGCCGTTTTAGGGAATGCGCCGGAGACACTCGACGACGAACTGATTCGCGTTCCGAAAGTGATCGAGGACGGCGACGGGGGGACGCATTAGTGGCGGACCAGTACGTCCATCAACTGTCGCCCGCGACGCTCTTCGATGCCGCTGCCGAACTAGCCGCCGGCGATGCAACGTCGACCAGCCTGTGCCGCCAGCTGCTGGCGCGACATGAGGCAACCGACAATATCCTGAACGGCTACCGCCAGCTCGAGAGCGACGCGATCCTGGAACAGGCGGCGGCGGCGGATGCCCGCCGGTCGGACGGCAAGCCGATCGGCCCGTATGACGGTCTGCCGATCGCCATCAAGGACAACATCGCTGTCAACGGCCAGCCGTGCGGTTGCGCCAGTCGCATCCTCGAAGGCTACACAGCACCCTACGACGCCACTGTGGTGACGCGACTGAAGGCGGCGGGTATGATCTGCGCGGGCCGTACGAACATGGACGAGTTTGCCATGGGCTCGTCCACCGAAAACAGCGCCTACGGACATAGCTGCAATCCGTGGAATACCGAGTGTGTACCCGGCGGTTCCAGCGGCGGCTCGGCAGTTGCCGTTGCCTCCGGCCAGGCCTTCGCGGCGCTCGGTTCGGATACTGGCGGATCGATCCGGCAGCCGGCCAGCTTCTGCGGCATTGTCGGACTCAAGCCGACGTATGGCCTGGTGCCACGCTACGGACTGGTCGCCTACGCTTCGTCACTCGACCAGATCGGGCCGTTGACCAGCGACGTGCGCGACGCCGCACTGGTGCTCGACATTATCGGCGGCTACGACCCGATGGACTCGACCTCGATCCCAGACACAAGGACTGGGTTTATCGACGCTTTGGACAAAGGTATCGAGGGCCTGCGTATCGGCGTGCCAAAGGAATATTTCGACGTCGATGGGCTGCACCCGGAAGTGCGGCAGGCCAGCGAAGCCGCGATCCGTGCATTCTCAGATGCAGGTTGTGAAGTTGTCGATGTGTCGTTGCCTTCCCTGCGTTACGGCGTGGCTGTGTACTACGTCATCGCCACCGCCGAAGCAAGCTCCAACCTGGCCCGTTACGACGGCATCCGTTACGGCGCACGCTATCCGGACACCGACCTGATGAGCACCTACTTCATGACCAGGGAGAAAGGTTTCGGCAAAGAAGTCAAACGCCGGATCATCCTCGGCACCTACGTGCTGAGCAGCGGCTACTACGACGCCTACTACCTGCGCGCACAGAAAATACGAACGCTGGTGCGCCGTGATTTCGCCGAAGCGTTCAAGAGCTGCGATGTAATCATCGGCCCGACCAGTCCAACGACCGCCTTCCGTCACGGTGAAATCAGCGATCCACTGCAGATGTACCTGACCGACATCTATACGGTGCCGGCCAATCTCGCCGGCAATTGCGGCATCTCCATACCGTACGGCACCGACAGCAGCGGCCTGCCGATCGGCGTGCAACTGATGGGCGACTCGCTGTGCGAGAATAATATTCTGCGTGCCGGCCACTGGCTGATGGAGTCGGGGAAATCATGAAGTACGACGTTGTCATCGGATTGGAAGTACACGTACAGGTGCAGACTGCGACGAAGATTTTCTGTCGCTGCCCGAACCGTTCGGGGGCCGAGCCCAACACCCTGATCTGCCCTGTGTGCATGGGGTATCCCGGCGTTTTGCCGGTGCCGAATCGAGAAGCGGTGCGCAAGACCATCCTTGCCGGTTTGATGTGCGACTGCAAGATCGCCGAATACAGCAAGTTCGATCGCAAGAGCTATTTCTATCCGGACATGCCGAAGAATTTCCAGACCTCGCAGTACGACCTGCCGCTGTGCGGGCGTGGCTACGTTCAGATCGCCGGCATCGGTTTTTCGGGTGAGGAACTGCCCGCAGCAGAGATCGGGATCACCCGCATCCATCTGGAAGAAGATGTCGGTAAATCAACGCACTTCGGGGAGTACAGCGGTATCGACTACAACCGCGCCGGCGTACCGCTGATGGAGATTGTCAGCGAGCCGGACATGACCAGCCCGGACCAGGCGTACGCCTATCTCACTGTCTTGAAGCAGGCCATGCAGTATGGCGGAATCAGCGATTGCGACATGGAGAAGGGCCAATTGCGCTGCGACGTCAACGTCTCGCTCAAACCGGCTGGCCGCACCGAACTCGGCGCCAAAATCGAACTCAAAAACCTCAACAGCTTCAAGTCAGTACACCGCGCCCTGGAATCCGATATCGAACGTCAGGCGGCAGTCCTCGACGGTGGCGGCGAACTGCTTCAGGAAACCCGCGGCTGGGATGACGACCTTGGCGACTCTTATTTCCTGCGCCGGAAAGAGGGCGATGATGATTATCGCTATTTCCCGGAACCCGACCTCATGCCGATGGCCATCGATAACGCGTGGCTCGAGGAAATTCGGGCACAGGTTCCGGAGACGCCCGAGAAACGCCGCGACCGCTTCGTGGCCCAATACAGCATTCCCGAATACGACGCCGGCGTGCTTACCGCCGATCGGCCGGTTGCTGATTATTACGAAGAAACAGTCAATGCCGGGGCGCCGGCGAAAAAAGCGTCGAACTGGATCATGGTCGAGCTCATGCGCGAGCTCTCACAGGCAAACGTGCCGATCACTGAATCCCCGATCAGCCCAACGGCGCTGGCCCAACTTGTCACTGCGATCGAGAGCGCCGATATCACGGGGCGCCAGGCAAAGGACATTTTCGTGGACATGTTCAAGACCGGCAACGACCTCGAGACCGTCAAGGCCACCCTCAACATCGTCAAGACAGACGACAGCGAAATCCGCAACTGGGCCCGCCAAGCAATCACTGCAAACCCCAAGCCGGTCGCCGAGTTCAAGGAAGGCAACGAGAAGTCGATGAACTTCCTGGTCGGCCAGGTAATGAAAGCGAGCCGCGGCAACGCCAACCCGCAATCAGCACGGCAGATCCTCATCGAGGAACTGGGCAAATCGTGAGAAAAAGCCACATCCTTTTCCTGCTTGCAACCATGGCGCTGGCCGGGTGCATGGCACACCCGTTGCAGCTGAAAGTGCCATCGCGGGCGATGGCTCCGTTGATTTCGTTCGGCAGCTACGTCGAGACCGAGCAGTACGGGCGCAACCCGCCGGAGCGCTTCGACGTAGTCGTGGTTGGTTCGCCGGCGGAAAAACGAATTTACGTCTTCCGCGTTGTCGGGCTGCCGGGTGAGCATGTCAAACTCACGCCGGACGGCGTCTATATCGACGGTGAATACCTGGAACCGCCGCCGGGAATCCAATACTCGTCGGAAGCGGTGGGGCAGCCAACGCCGAAATCGGAGTTCCAGCTGCGCCGCAACTACTACGTCCTGCTCGGAGACAACGTCGAGCATGCCCGGGACAGCCGCTTCTTCGGTCCCCTGCCGCGCCGCAGGATTTACGGCAAAGTATCCGACATTCACGCGGCCGACCCTGACGAATCATATCAAGAGCTTGGGGACTGACCCTGGGAGCACAGGCTTAGAGATTTTTCAGGTTGCCGACCCAGGCATGGATTTTCGCAGTGAGCGCATCAGCCTCGACCGGGTCATTGACGCGTTTCAGAAAGTCGTCGAAGAGATGCAGGAACGCGCGACGCATGGTATCGATGAAGTACATGCGTTCCTGGAAATGACTGCCGGCATCGAGTTCTTCGCCATCCGGCAATGTGACCGCCTGGAAATTGAACGTCGCAGCATCGAGATTGAAAACCCAGGTTTGCTTCTCTTTGGCCATGGTGTACTTGGCCTTCATGATCTTCTTCCCGACCATGAGCGAGGCCTTCGCTTCCGCACTGTTGGTCGGCGTGCCCTTGCGGATCACTGATTCGAGCGCCCCCCCCGGCCCTTCCGTAGCAAAGCACATCGGGCCGTCGATCATCACCCCGAACTCACCGAGGTGCGGCACCTCGAAGGTTCCGCTCTCCACATCCTGGAAGTACCAGATCCAGGTGGCGAAGTCACGGCCGAGTCCGCCCTCTTCGTCGCCTTCGGCACGGTTCGGCGAGAAACTGAGCGACTCGATCGAGTCAATGCTGTAGCCGAGGAGTTGCTCCGCGATCAACTCCGGCGAGAGTGGCACAGGTTCGATCCCTACGGTGTCGTAAAAAAAATAGATGAACGCGTCGACCTTCGCCCGTGAAAAGGTACCGACATACAGCAGGTCGTTATTCGGGTCGTAGACAAACGGTGTCCCGGCAAGGCTCGGTGGCATTCCCTCCATCAGCCGGTCCTGCACTTCCTCCTTGATCTTCTTGCGCTCCTTGCGCGTGAGGAAAGCGCCGTTGTTCCCCTCCATCATGGCGAATTCCGCCATTTTGCATTCCGCCTTGAGCAGTGACGGCGGAATCTTGCGCTGCGCACTCCGCAGTACGAGGTGGAGATAGCCGCCCATGTAGGCGGTCTCATCGTCGATGCGGGTGTCGAGCAGGTGGCGGCCGGTCACCCAGCCGAGTTCTTCCTTGTCTTTGACGTACTGTAGCGGCGGCGCCTTGCGAGCGGCAAAGCGCTCGAGCGCGTCATCGGGCATCTTGGCGGGCATGTGGCAGACGGAGAATGCGAATGATCCGGAATCAAATCCCATAATGTAGCTGGTGTAGGTGTCGGGTTTCGGGTTGTCTGAAGTCGGCGGAAGGGATGACTGAATGTTCCCCCGCGCGAGATCGGGAATTGCGACAGTAAACATGGCCGTGGCATGGCGTTTTCCAAATGCCGCGAGAGATTGTTCACCACCTTCGTACCTTCGTGGTGAAAAGATTGCCTGTTTCCACGATCCGGAATATCTTACTGGCGACGGTCAATCAGCAGGCATACTCATGCGGGGCGGTTCCTACGGCAGCTCGAAAGCAGCGTCCGTATCAATCGGGTAGATCTTCCGCCCAAGGCGGGTGAAGGGCAGGCTGGCGAAGTCCTGGCTCGTGACGCTGGCGGTGTCAACGTTGAAGATACTGCCGGCAATCGGCCCGAAACCGCTCCGGAAGTGCCCGGTCGATTTGACGCAGATATACTTCAATTCACGGCAGTCGAGTCCGAGGCTGCGTGAGAATGCCAGATCGATCGGTTGACAGTATTCCGAGATCACAACGACAGAAATGCCGTCCTGCCGGACTAAGGCAGAGTCGCCATAGAACGCCTCCGCTCCTTCCCACATCGGCCCGTCATAAATCGAGCGGCCATCGCTCACCGCGAGCACTTCTACGGTCATCGGCACGGGCGGTCCGCAGATCTCACATGACTTACCGCCCATCTGCACATCGATAGTCGCGCCCACACCGGCAGCCATCGCCTGCTGCACAACCGCGGGATCGACGACGTACAGGATCGCCGCGTCCTGCAATCCTCGATCGATGAACAAATTGAGAATCTCGACGCCGTCACTGGGGGAGCCGCCGCCAGGGTTGTCCGCCTGGTCGGCAAGGACAATCGGGTATTTGCCAATGCTATCGCCCTCGGCGAGTGCATCCGCCGGCTTCATCAGCGCCCGCTGCCAGTCGTCTCGGCGGTGCCAAAGCCATTTTGCCAACTCATCGGCAGTCTGCTGCGCCAGCGTCGGGTCGTTGTCGGTCACGACAATGGTCGAGGCACCAACTATCGGGATGTCGGCCCACTGGTATCCCAGTCCGATGCTGGCGGTCAACACACCAGGACGCATCTCGATATCGAAACAGTGCTGGTACGCAGACTTGATCGGTTCTTCCGCGGATATCATTTTGGCCGCAGCCCAGAACATCGGGATCGGCCGGTACGCCATGGTCGGGCGGATCTCGCCGCGGATGGTGCGGACCATCATGTCGGCGGCTTCAAGGGCGCGTTCGGCCATGTCGACGTGCGGGTAGGTGTCTTCGATGATCAGGGCGTCGGCATTTTCGACCATCAGCGGGCCGATGTTACAGTGCGGGTCATGCACGGCCATGATCAGGCAGTCGGGGCCAACCAGTCCACGCACCGCCTGCAGGATATCGCCATCCCCGTCATCGAGACCCTGGACCGAGTAGCCGCCGTGCAGGTCCAGCAGGACACCGTCCACCGGCAAGGCATCACGCAGTCGATCAAGCAGCCGGTTCTTCAGTATCTCATGGAGATCAAGCGCTGGCTGCCGGCTGCAGTGCGGATATGTCGCGATCAACGGCACCAGCTCAGCGCCATGCAGGCGGACCCCCTTAATGAATCCGTCGACAACCGTGTTCGCCTCGCCGGACAGCGCTGCCAGTGCTTCACCTTCGAAGTATCTGCCTTCCGATTCAAAAACCTCGAGCGATGTTTCGATGGGTGAGAAGCTGCTGCTCTCGTGTTGGATGCTGCCTACGGCAATTCGCATGCCACCCCTCGTGATTTTTTTTCGTGACTATTTCCCACGCAGCACCGCCACTATCTGTTCGATTGCCTGACCAATCTCTGTTTCCGTTGTAGAGCGTCCGACAGAAAGTCGCAATGTGCCGGCTGCAAACTCCGCAGATACATGCATCGCGATAAGCACCGGTGAGACACTGGGTTCACCGCTGTGGCATACGGCGCCGGCGGACACAGCGATGCCCGGAAGCGCAGCCTGCAACGCTGATTGCAGGTGCTCCCGCAATTCAAACATGCGATGACTGTACTCCCCCCGGATTGTCCCGAATCAATTCACATGCTTTCCATCGGCCATTTGCCTGATTGGATTTGTACGGTAGGGTGATCGTGTTCGACTATACATCGGCCGCAGGCACGGTGCCATGCCGATTCCGATCAACCAATCCCCGAATCCTCCGAATCCTATGGACCCGAAATACAAGATCGACGACACCGCCAATCTGCTCAGTCCGAGCATGATCATTTATCGCGAACTGGTGATCGCAAACATCGAAGAGATGATCCGGATCGCCGGTACCCCGGAGCGACTCCGGCCCCACTGCAAAACGCACAAGATGGCGGAGATCGCCAAGCTCGAGGTCGACCGCGGCATTACCAGACACAAAGCGGCAACATTCGCCGAGGTCGAGATGCTGGCAGATGCCGGCGCGGCCGACATCCTGCTCGCCTACAACCCGGTCGGGCCGAATATCCAGCGCACGATCGCGGTGCGAGAGAAGTACCCCGACATACTGTTCTCGGTGACGGCCGACCACCCAGCGGTTCTGGCGGATCTGGCGCAGGCAATGACCACCGCCGGACAGTGCGTCGATGTACTCGTCGACATCAATCTCGGCATGAACCGCACCGGGCTGAACGTGGACGACGATGCATTCAATCTGTACCGCGATATCGTTGAAAGAGACGGTGTCACGCCCGGGGGACTGCACCTGTACGACGGCCATAATCAGCAGATCGATGTCGATGAACGCCAGGCAACAGTCGATGCGACGTGGGGGCCGGCGATGGCATTCCGCGAACGGTTACTGGCCGAAGGCTGGCCGGTGCCGCGGTTGGTGTGCGGCGGCACCCCGACCTTTCCGGTGTACGCCGCGAAGCCGGAGCCGGGTATCGAGTGCAGCCCGGGCACGATTGTGCTGCATGACGCGTATTACGAGCGCAATTTCCCGGACCTGAACTTCACACCGGCAGCAGTCATCCTGACGCGCTGTGTCAGTCGGCCCGGCTCGGATCTGGTAACCTTCGACGTCGGCAATAAAGCGATCGCCGCTGACCCGGCCATTGACAGTCGGGCGTTTCTCCCGGACCTGCCCGAAGCGGTGCCGAAGTACCATAACGAAGAGCATCTGCTGCTGCAAACGAAAGATGCCAAGCGCTTCACACCTGGTGACGAGACCTTGGTAATTCCCGGTCACATCTGCCCGAGTGTGGCATTGCATCGCGAGGTGTACGTGGCGGACGGCGGCAAGGTCATCGGTACCTGGCAGGTGACAGCGCGCGATCGAGTGTTGAGCATCTAAAAGCGGGTTCCAACATTCAGTCCGTTGCTTCACGCTCCTCTTGATCGAATCTGGCAACGTCGATCGCTCAAGAGGTGCCATGAAATGCGGGATTGTGAGTGAGATGAAAAAAACAAATTCAGATGGGAGCAACACATGTTGAATCAGTTATTTGACCTGACAGGGCGAACGGCGCTGGTGACGGGCGGGAGTAAGGGGATCGGCAAGAGCATTGCGCGCGGCTATGCCGAAGCCGGGGCGAACGTCGTGATCACGGCGCGCCATGAAGATGAACTGCAGGCAGCCTGCGCCGAGATCGGCGACGGTCTCGATGTGCAAGTGGCCTATCGCCTCTGCGAAATGACCGACCGGGCACAGTGCGACGACATGATACGCTCGGTGCAGGCCGAATTTTCGATTGTCGATATCCTGTGCAACAACGCCGGCAGCAACGCCCCTCAACCACTGGTCGATATCGACGATGCGGATTGGGACCGCGTGCTGGAGTTGAACTTCACAAGCTGCATGCGGTTGGCGCGCGGTTTCGCGCCGGCAATGATCGAACAGAAATGGGGCCGCATCCTGCACATCTCGTCGATCATGGCGCTGACCAGTGCCGCGGGACGCGGCGTTTACTCGGGCACCAAGGCAGCACTCGTTGGAACAACACGGGCACACGCCATCGAGCTGGGACCGCACGGGGTGACAGTGAATTGCCTGGCACCGGGACCTGTCGCGACAGATATGCTGACGACCATGCTGAGCCCGGAGCAGCGGGCGGGGTTTTGCGATCGCGCTTCTCTCAAGCGCCTGGGCGAAACCATCGAGATGGTCGGGCCGGCGCTACTGCTTTCCAGCGATGCCGGCAGCTACATAACCGGTGCCGTCCTGGTCGTCGACGGTGGTGTGATCTGCCGATCGTTTTAGTGTCTCGTCAAACGAATTTTGCCGTGCATCTTTCAATCAGCGCCGTCAACAAACGCTTCGCCTCGACGGGTGACGTGTTGTCTGACATTAACATCGATGTACCGGGCGGCCAGTTCATCACCCTGCTCGGACCGTCGGGATGCGGCAAGTCGACGTTCCTGCGGCTGCTGGCGGGACTCGAATCACCAGACACCGGCAGCCTCCGATTCGACGACCGGGATCCGGCCTCGCGCGAGAGTCTTGGCTACGTCTTTCAGGAACCCCGGCTGCTGGCGTGGCGCACCGCAGCAGAAAATATCGCGTTGCCTCTGGAGATCGAAGGTGTCGCCGGTGAAAACTACACACAACTGGTCAATGATGCGCTGAAGCTGGTCCGTCTCGAGGCCTTTGCGAAGAGTTTCCCCGACGAGCTTTCCGGCGGCATGCGCATGCGTGTGTCGGTCGCCCGTGCACTGGTCACATCACCGCGCCTGCTGTTGCTCGACGAACCATTCGGCGCCCTCGACGAAATGACCCGTCAGGATCTCAACGACGAGCTCATGCGGCTGTGGCTGGAGCGCAACTGGACGGCAGTGTTCGTGACCCACAATGTCTTCGAAGCCGTCTACCTCAGCCAGCGCATTCTGATCATGAGCGCCAAGCCGGGCAAGATCATCGCCGATATCGAGGTGCCATTCGACTATCCGCGTGAAGCGCAGTTGCGGGCGCAGCCGGAATTCGCTGCTGTAGTCGGGCGTGTCATGGAGAGGCTGACCGATGCCAGTTAATGTGGGAGGTGAAATCGCGGCCGCGGAGAAAGGATCCAGAGAATCTGAACCGGAAGTTCAGGATCGCCGGAGCGGAACCCACCTCCCCCACGCTTGCTGGTCAAAGCAATGAAAACAATCGCACGTAATATTCTGCCGCCACTGCTGGTGTTCGTCGTCTTCGTCGCGGGATGGGCGTTGTTCGTGAAAATTTCGGACATCGCGGAGTTCGTGCTGCCGGGACCGGATCGGGTGTTCGAGAAGATGATCGAGCACCGGCAGGCACTGCTGAAAGCAACGCTCAGCACCGGCATAGTGGCACTTGCCGGCTTCGGGTTGAGTCTGGTCGTCGGCTGTCTCTCGGCGTTTGTCATGGCGCAGACGCGCGTGCTCGAGCGGTGTTTTTACCCCTATGCCATTTTCCTGCAGACCGTACCGATCATCGCCATTGCGCCGATCATCATCATCTGGTTCGGCCCCGGCGTGCCGTCAATCATCTGCGTCTCGTTCATGATCAGTCTGTTCCCGGTGATCACCAATGCGACCGCCGGCCTGGCGAATCCGCCGCGGGAATATCTCGAACTGCTGCGCGTCTATGATGCGAGCTGGTGGAAGACACTGGTCAAGGTTCGCATTCCGGCGGCAGTTCCATATATTATTACGGGTGCCAGGATTTCGGCAGGATTATCGGTTGTCGGTGCGATCGTCGGCGAGTATTTCACCAGCATGATGAATCTCGACTATGGTATCGCTTATCTCGTCATCATGAATGCCGAGAACGCACGTACCGCGTATCTCTTCGCGACCACACTGATGTCGGCTCTGCTCGGGCTGGTGATCTTCGCCGGTGTGAGTCTGGCGGGCAACCTGATCCTGCGTCGGGGACATTATCAACAGGGAGAATGAGATGAGCAAGCAAGTGGCAAGCGGCTGCTGGCAAGTGGCCCGTCGACAGACCCAGGGTCAGCGACGGATGGCAGGTGGCAGGTGGCAGGTCGGACTGCAGCGATTCGGGTTGATAATTGCTGCTGTGCTGCTGGCCAGCTGCGGCAAGCCGGAGCAGAAAGCCGACCCGACAACGCAGAGTCCAGCGGCGCCGAACCTCCCGCAACGGGAGTTGACGAAAATGACTCTGGCGCTCAACTGGTTTCCGGAGGCGGAGCACGGTGGTTACTACCATGCGAAAATCAAAGGACTCTACGCCAAGCATGGCATCGACCTGGAGATCTTCAAGGGCGGGCCTGGCACCCCGGTCGAAATCGAGGTGGGTACCGGACGCAAGGATTTCGGCATCGTCAATGCCGACAAGATTCTCAGCACCCGCGCCGAAGGCGTGCCGATCGTTGGGCTGCTGGCGCCGTTCCAAGTCAGTCCGCGCTGTATCATCGTACGAGAATCGTCGCCGGTAAAAACGTTCAACGACCTGAAGAACATGACCTTGATTGCCAACCCCGCGAAACCGTTCGTCAAGTTCCTGCAGCACAAGTATGGGCTCGAAGGGGTCACGATCATCCCGTACAAGGGTGGGCTTGTGACGTTTCTGAGCACTGACAACGCAGCAGTGCAGGGATACATCAACAGTGAACCACTGATCCTGGCTGAAAGGGGCGAGCGCGTGCGGACGCTGTCGCTGGCCACGGCAGGCTTCAATCCGTATACCAGTGTCCTGGTGACCAGCGAAAAAATGATCGCGGAAAATTCCGAACTGGTGCAAGGCATGGTGCGTGCCTCGCAAACCGGTTGGCTCTCGTACCTGTTGTTTTCCGCTCCCGCCAACTCCGAGATCCAACGACAGAACAGCGAGATTGAAACGTACGTTCTCGAGGAGGGCGCCAAGCAGCTCGGACCGCTGATGCTGACCGGTGATGCCAAGTTGGCGGAGTTCGGCACGATGACCGAAACGCGCTGGGCCGAGTTGCAATCACAGCTGGTCGACTGCGGCGCGATCAAAGACAGCGGCAAGCCGGTCTCCGAAGCATTCACGACCAACTTCCTGAGGTGAGCCTGGGAACCCGACCGGCACGAGCACTGACAGCCTCTGTTGAAGCGAACAGCGCAGCATCTGCGGATCCGCAGTTCAAAAACGGTCCGGGACAGATGGCCGCCAATCAGCAACGGGCAAGGCACCCGCACTCCGTAGTTGTTCAGCTCCAGGTCTCGTCGAAAATTTCTTCCTTGTAGCCGATGGTGACACGCTCACCGTCGGTGACGATGGGGCGTTTGATCAGGCGGCCGTTGCCGGCGAGCAGATCGAGCAGATCGGACTCGGGCAGGGACTTGACCTTGTCTTTCATGTTCAGTTCGCGATACTGCACGCCCGATTTATTAAAAAGGTCACTGATCGTGTAGCCAATGGCCAGTGCCCTCTCGAGCAACCGTCGCGGTGGGGGATCGATCGTGATGTCATGATCCTCGCTGGCAATACCCGCCGCCGCCAGTGCCTTCTGCGCTTTGCGGCACGTGCCGCATTTGGCGTAACCGTAGTAAATGATCATAGGTTTTATGTGTGGAGTTGGGTTGTTGGACAAGGTGCATTGTATCAGATATGCGGGCGTTCCGCAAGACACCGGGGAACGAAACGCTTGATTTCATCCCCTCTCTTGCTACTTTCTCCGTCCGCCACAAGGGCTCGTCGTAGCCGATTGACACTTTGCGCGCGAGGAATTAACCATGCATCAGACAACTGACGATCTGAGAATTTCGGCTCTGCGGCCATTGCTGTCGCCGGCGATTCTGATGGAAGAGTTCCCGATCACTGAAGACCTCAGCACCCTCGTGGCCAGCACTCGCGAGGGAACCAGTGCGGTGATTCGCGGCGACGACGACCGCCTCATCGTGGTCGTCGGCCCCTGTTCGATTCACAACCCCAGGGCCGCGCTCGAGTATGCCAGCCTGCTGCAACCTTACCATGCGAAACTCGCGGGTGAACTCTGCATCGTCATGCGCGTATACTTCGAGAAACCGAGGACCACAGTAGGTTGGAAGGGGCTCATAAACGACCCCGATCTCGATGGCAGTTTCAATATCAACAGCGGTCTGCACCAGGCGCGCAAGCTGTTACTGGAGATCGGCGAAATTGGCCTGCCGGTAGGCTCCGAATTTCTCGATACGATCATGCCGCAGTTCATTGCCGACCTGATTTCGTGGGGAGCAATCGGCGCCCGTACAACGGAAAGTCAAGTTCATCGCGAGCTCGCTTCCGGCTTGTCGATGCCGGTCGGCTTCAAGAACGCCACAAACGGTAATGTCCAAGTCGTCGCCGACGCCATCGCCGCCGCGACGCATAGGCATCATTTTCTGTCCGTCACAAAGCAGGGAATTTCGGCGATCGTCGCGACCTCCGGCAACGATTCTTGCCACGCCATTCTACGTGGCAGTACCCAAGGGCCGAACTACGACGCAGAGAGTGTTCGACAAACCACCGCACTGCTCACGCAAGCCGGGGTGAATCCCAGAGTGATGATCGACTGCAGCCACGGCAACAGCGCCAAGGACCCCGAGCGTCAGCCGGCAATCGCGCAGGACTTTGCCGCGCAAGTAGCCGGCGGCTCCCGGGACCTCATCGGGGTCATGCTCGAAAGCAACCTGCTCGGCGGCAGCCAGCCACTCAACGATCCGTCGAAACTGGTCTACGGCCAGAGCATCACCGACGCCTGCCTTTCGTGGAAACAAACGGTACCGGTGCTGGAAGATCTGGCCCTCGCAGCAAGTCGGCGACGTGAGCGCTGAGCCCCTTCTGAAAGGCTGCGGAACGACGTCTATGGGTTTTCCCACAGCTCCGCAACGACATCAGCCCCCTCATGCCCGCTGTATGCTTCCCGCTCGCGGCTCACTGTAGCCATGGATAAGTCATAGCCTCATTCGATCTCCAAGTCCAAATCCCCGGCCAGGTCGACGACGCGCTGCCAGGACACATCGTCGATGGTGATACCGTCTGACGAGCGGCGACAGCGCAGACGCGATTCCAGCTCGTAGGGAACGCGCACCGGCTCGGCCGGATCAATCGGAGCGGATGAGTTGACGTAGGCGAGCATCGCATCCAGCTCCTGCTCGAACTGCGCCCGAGGCAGAAAGGCATCGACACGAGTCGCCATCAGGAAGAAGTTGGAGCCGTGCGTATAGACCTCGTCGACCGGCCGGCTTACGCCCCCACCGGACAAGGCACCTGCCAACGCTTCAACGGCCAGGGCAAGCGCGTACCCCTTGTGTTCGCCGAACGGCAGGATCGCTCCCGGCGGCGACCCGTGCAACGCCGCGGGGTCCGTGCTGGTCTGGCCGGCGGCATCGATGACAATGCCCGGGGGAATAGCCTCGCCCCGCCGCTGCGCCAGGCGGATCTTGCCTTCCGGTGCGGCGCTCGTCGACATGTCCATTACCAGCGCACCCGCGTCCCGCCCACTGGGAAAACCCCAAGCCAACGGATTTGTCGTGAGCCGTGGCTCGCGGCCGCCCCACGGTGCCACGAACTGGCCGGCGCCCCGGGCGTGGCAGCAGACGAAACCGATGTGACCGGCATTCGCCAGATCTTCCGCATAGTGACCGAGCCGGCCGATGTGAGTTGCGTTGCGGACCGAAATAAGGCCGGCACCGAGCTCGCGCGATTTTTCGATCGCCATGGCGCACGCTTTCGTCGCGGCCACCGCGCCATAGGTGTAGTTCGCGTCAATCAGGCAGGTCGCGCCGCCGTCGTTTACCACCTCCATGCAATCGTCGGCAGCAGCCTTGCCGTCCACCAACCAACCGGCATAGTCGGGCAGCCGCATGAACCCATGTGAATCGATGCCGACGAGATTGGCGCTGACGAGGTGGTCGGTGACACATTCAGCCACCGCTTGCGTGGCACCGGCAGCCTGCATAATGCTGCTGCCAAGGGCTCGTAACATCTCTGGGGATTTGGTAATCATATCTTTATGGAGTGATGAAGAATTACGAACGATCTTTTAGGTGGCATCCGGTGAAACGTTCAGGAATCCCCTTCAAGCTCGTCCCGCACCGCGGCACTCAATTGCTCCATGAACGTGACGAGATAGAGGCAATCGGCCCCGGCCTGGAACCATTGGATGCCGCGTCGCGCCAGGCTGCAGATCCGCTTCACGTCGGTGCCCTGTCCACAGCCCACCGGCAGACCTGCTGCCCGGGCACTGGCAATGACCTTATCCATCGCTGCCACGATTTTTGGATGATCCCCCTGTCCGAGCAGTCCATAGGACCCGGACAAATCCATCAGGCCGAGCACCACACCATCCAACCCGTCGACGGCGACGATCTCGTCAATGGCCTCGACGGCTTCAGCGGTTTCTATCATCACCGCTACGAACAGGCCGGCATCCGCCTGCTTGATGTACTGGCCCATATCGTCACGGCAGTAGTTGGTTGGAATCATCGGCCAGAAGCCGCGCCGGCCGACTGGTGGATAGCGGCATTCGGCGACGATACTCTCCACCTCGGCAACGGTGCGCACCTGCGCTGCCACGATACCGTGGGCGCCGGCGTCGAGCACGTTCTGCACCAATGGCGCGTCGGAAGGGGGAACGCGTACGATGGCCGGCGTCTTGTTGTGCCGAACGGTCAGCAAATGCGTGCGAAGCGTGTCCATACTCATCGCCTGGTGCTCGAGGTCGAACCAAAAAAAGTCCACCGAGTCAGCCAGCGCCGCACTCGCCTGCGGGTCGGTCATGTAAATGCCAGCCCCGAGCAAAACCTCGCCTGCCTGTAACCGTCGCCGAAATTCAATGACTGCGTCGAACATTTTCAATTCGGTTCGTTGATTTTTGCATCGTCCAGGTGGCAGGTCACGACCGCGGCCACCAGGGGTTCATCGCCGACCGCCTCGATGTCGTGCTCGACGTTCGGCGGCATGAATGCCGCGCTTCCGGGCCCGACCGTACTGGTTTCGTCACCCACGGTGATTCGGGCCTGGCCGGCGAAAATATAGTAGCACTGCTCCCAGTTCTTGTGGTGATGACTGCCATGGGCCTTGCCAGGCGGCCACGTGTGTACCGACAGCTGTATCCGTTCCGAGGCAAACTGGTTGAGCGGCTTGGCAATCCGATCAGGCCCGTAGATCGCTTCGGGACCAGCAATGATAACAGTCAACCCTTCCTTTTCCGGCCGGTGCAGAAAGCCCGCGAAAGGCTCCAGGTCTTCGGGGGTATGAATGTATTGCATGACGGTTAGTCTCCTGTTCCTGTGTGGTTTGTCTTTCCGCTCAGTAAAGCCAATCACCATGTTCCAGCCTCAGACACACACGCGGCAGGTCATGCCGCCATCGAGGACAACGGCATCGCCGGTCAACCACGAGGCATTGTCGGAGGCCAGAAACACGGCCAGACGGCCAATGTCTTTCGGTGTACCAAGCCGTGGCAATGGCGTGGCATCGCGGCATTGCTCAATGAGCTCCGGCGTGGCGTAGTCCTGCAACGCCGTTTCAATGTATCCCGGACAGATGGCATTGACAGTGATATTTTCCGGGCCGAGCTCAATGGCCAGGTCCCGCACCATGTTCACTACGGCGGCCTTCGCCGACGCATACGGCGGGCCGCCGCCGCCGCCGAACGCGTTCACTGAGGAGATCTGGATGATCCTGCCACAGGCTGATTTTTTCAGGTGCGGCACGGCCAGCTTCGTGGCGACGAAAACGGATCGCAGATTGAGGCCGATCACCTGATCCCACTCGTCAATGGAGATCGATTGGCTGTCGCCGGGGTAATTGCTGCCGGCGTTGTTGACCAGGATGTCGAGCCGCCCCTGCCACTGGATAGTCTCGTCGATCAGGCTCTGGAGTTGATCGATATCGGTCACGTCGGTGTGGATGAAACGCCCTGCTGTGCCCAGCTTTTCGATCTCTTCGAGGGTCGTGGTCGAAACATCGGTCTCGTGGTAGATACCGCAACGCGGGTCCTCCCGAATGTCGGCAACAATGACCCGGGCGCCTTCGCGGGCGAGCTCGAGGGCGATGCCACGGCCAATTCCCGATGAGCCGCCGGTGACAATCGCAACGCGGTCCTTGAGTAACATGGGTCTACCTCCGAAGCCTGGGCTTAACGAACTTGATTCGTCGTTGGGTCAACTCATCCCAGCGCTATCCGGCTACTCAGAACGTTCGGCAGCAGAGTCGTCACGGTCGACGAAATGCTGAATGAGCCGCAAAAACCCCGCTGTCCGGCAAGTTTCATCAAATGCCGGCCGCAACGAGATCTCCGACCTCCACCGTGGAGTACCCCATCTGCCCGGCCCCCATATGCTTTAACTTGTTCGCCGTAACTTCCATGACCGAATTCTCGACCGCGGCAGCGGCATCGAATTCGCCCAGGGTGTCGAGCATCATACCTGCGGCGCAGACAGCCGCCAGCGGGTTGATGATGTTCTGGCCCGTGTACTTCGGTGCCGAACCGCCGATCGGCTCGAACATGCTGACGCCCTCGGGATTGATGTTGGCGCCGGCGGCAATGCCCATACCGCCCTGCGTGATGGCGCCCAGATCCGTGATGATATCGCCGAACATGTTCCCTGTGACGATGACGTCGAACCACTCCGGGTTTTTCACCATCCACATGCAGGTCGCATCGACGTGATAGTATTCCCGCGTGATCCCGTCGAAATCAGCGGCTCCGATTTCGTTGAAGGCGCGATCCCAAAGGTCATAGACGTAGGTCAGCACGTTGGTCTTGCCGCACAGCGCCAGGGTATTCTTTTTGTTCCGGCGGCGTGTATACTCAAAAGCGTAACGCAGGCAGCGCTCGACCTGGAAGCGGGAGTAGACCATGCTCTGAATGGCAACTTCCTGCTCTGTGTTCCGCATCGAAACACCGCCGGCGCCGGTGTACACACCGCCGCTGTTCTCTCGCACAACAACGTAGTCGATGTGTTCCGGGCCCTTCTCCTTGAGCGGGCACTCAACACCCGGGAACAATTTCACCGGCCGTAAATTGATGTACTGGTCAAGCTCGAAACGCAGGCGCAGCAGAATGCCCTTCTCCAGAATACCGGGCGCTACATCGGGATGCCCGATGGCACCCAGATAGATCGCATCGAACTTGGAAAGCTCCTCGGAGGCGGTATCCGGCAGGATCTCCCCGGTGGCGAGGAAATGGTCACCGCCGAATTTGAATGACTCGTAAGCGAGTTTGAAGCCGAACGCCTGGGCTGCAGCATCCAGGACTTTCTTGCCTTCGCAAACGACTTCCGGACCGGTACCATCGCCGGGTATCACGGCAATGTTATAAGACTTAGACACGTTCGACCTCTGTGCGGGTTGGGGGTGGTTAAAGGAGTTCCGCGATCTGCACGGCATTCAAAGCAGCGCCTTTCAGCAACTGATCGCCACAAACAAACAGCGCCAGGCCGTTGTCGCAGCTGATGTCGTCCCGAATGCGGCCAACGGCGATGTCGTCCTTCCCGGTCCACTCCAGCGGCATCGGGAAGTAGTTCTTTTCGCAATCATCGACGATCGCGATACCCGGTGCCTTCGAAAGTGCTTCACGGGCCTCTTCGACACTGACCTTGCGATCCTGCTCGATCGAGATCGCTTCACTGTGGGCCCGAAAGATCGGCACACGTACCGTCGTCGGGCATACCCGGATGGCATCGTCGTGCATGATCTTGCGAGTCTCGTCGACCATCTTCATCTCCTCTTCGCAATAACCGTTGTCGCCCATGGCACTGTTGTGACTGAAGAGGTTGAAGGCAATCTGATAGGGAAACATCTCCGGCGTCACGGACTCGCCTGCCAGGACCTGTCCCGCCTGTACCCGCAGCTCTTCCATGGCCTTGGCACCGGCGCCACTGGCACTCTGGTACGTACTGACCGTAATGCGGCGGATCGGCGAGATATCGTACAACGGCTTGAGCGCTACTACCATGATAATCGTCGTGCAATTGGGGTTCGCGATGATCCCCTTGTGCGCTGCAATGTCTTCGGGATTCACTTCCGGTACAACGAGCGGCACATCGGGGTCCATGCGAAAAGCACTGGAGTTGTCGACAACCACTGCGCCGGCCTTGACTGCCGACGGTGCGAACTCCTTCGAGCGGCCACCGCCAGCACTGAACAGGGCGATGTCAACCCCCTCGAAACAGTCATGGGTCAACTCTTCAACCTCGATCTCCTCGCCCCGGTACGGCAACTTCTTGCCAACCGACCTGCTGGAAGCCAGCAGTTTCAGTGAACCTGTCTCAAAGTTACGCCGCTCGAGCGTTTCGATCATCTCGATCCCGACGGCGCCCGTGGCACCGGCAATTGCGACTGTATATGGTTTTGCCATAATCTGGTTTCTCCCTGGTTTCCTATGCCGCGTACTGGAGATACACGGTCGCTGGTCAAATAAAATACCAAAAACAGTCAATATAGCGCCTATTTGCAACCATCGTCAACAGATCGGACAATCGAAAAATTGATCTGTCGATTTCACAAATCAACGCAGACCAATCAATCCGGCAACGACCTACCGCATCGTCTTGCATTGGCCGCAGCGTCTGGCTAATTTTCCCCGACCGGGGCAATAGCGACCTCTGACAACAGAGCGATCAGGGCACGGTGAAACCGAATGACCCCGCACAGCTGCGGTTAACATAGTGATACAGGAGAATCTCAATGTCGGTCAAATTGGCGATTGATGGCGGCAAGCCAGTGCGGAAGAAACCCTTCCCCCCAAGAATCATGCTGGACGAGCGTGAGAAAGCGGCCGCGCTCCGGGTTATCGAAAAATCGATGACCGGCCCGGAGGCAATCGACATGTACGGGCAGGGCCCGGAGGTGGAGGCATATCGTGCGGAGTTCGCAAAACGGATCGGCACCAGGTTCGCCGCCGCCGTCAGTTCGGGAACGGCGGCAGTTCACACTGCTCTTGCAGCGCTGCGGCTCGAGCCCGGTGCGGAGGTGATCACCAGCCCAATCACCGACCCCGGCACAGTCACACCGATCGTAATGATGAACTGCATTCCGATCTTTGCCGATGTCGATTATGCCACACTGAACGTCACCGCCGACACGATTGCCGCAAAGATCACGAAATACACCAAAGCGATCATCCCCGTGCACCTGGCCGGCCAGCCCTGCGACATGGCGCCGATCATGAAGCTGGCACGGAAACACAAGCTCGCCGTCATCGAAGATTGCGCCCAGGCCCACGGTTCGACGTATCACGGCAAATGTGTCGGGGCAATCGGTGACCTTGGGACATTCAGCCTGATGGGTGGCAAACACATGACCAGTGGCGGCCAGGGCGGCATGATCACCACGAATAACGAGGCGCTGTTCTGGAACGCCAAGCGCTTCGCCGACCGCGGCAAGCCGTTCAACAGCCGGAGCAAGTCGAACGTCATGCTCGGGCTCAACTATCGCATGTCAGAGCTTGAGGCCGCGATGGGGCGGCCACAACTCAAAAAACTGCCTGGCCGCATCCGCAAACGCCGCAGCCTGCTGAAGAAGCTTCAGAAGGCACTGTCAACGCTTCAAGCGCATCGGCTGTGGACGATCATCGACGACACCGAAACCAACCCCTGGTTCATCCTGTTACATTACGACAGATCCCGAATGACTGTGTCCAAGGCGACCTGCGCCGCTGCGATCGGCGCAGAAGGTATACGGATCGCCGCAAATTACGTCGCCCCCTTGTACAGGGACACCTGGCTGCGCCAGCGTGCCAGCTATGGCAAGTCGCAGTATCCGTGGAACGGTGCAGGAAAACGCAGGATTACCTACGAGGGCTCATGTCCCGAGGCCGAACGCGCCTATGCCGACTACATGATCCTGTATTTCCACGAAGGCTGCGAAGACGATTATATACAGGATATCGCCGCGGCTCTGGCGAAAGTAGAGGGGGCCTACCTGAAGCAGTAGCCCCTCTCTCACTATTCCACCTCTTCGTCGCCGTCCCCGCCGCTGAGGTCGTGGACAAAGTCCGCGATAAAAAACATCCAGTAACCGATGCCGGTGTCGAGGATATCAGCGGATTCGTAGCCACCGTTGAGGTATTGCATGACCTCGCCGCGCAACTGACTGGGGGATGGGAGCGCTGTACCGTCATTCAGAGGTCCCAACAGATTCCAGCCGTGACGGATCTCGATCTCTGGCTCAGGCGTGAAACCGGAGACCTCCACGGTTCCAGGCTCCGGAACATGGATCCAGAAGCCCTCGAACGGTTTGATCTCGTACAACCGGAAATAGATCTGCTGCTCGCTGTCCCAACCCCAGGCAGTTGAGTCCGCCCCGAACAAGTGCTTCGGATGGGCGACATTGTGATCGGGATCGACATTGACCGATACCAGGTTCCACTCACCTGCCAGGTTGAGCTGCAGCGCAGGCTCGCGAACCTGATGGGAAGTCCGGAAGGTCGCGTACGGCATGGGCGAATCCCAGGGAGCACCAAACGACAGGTCGATAAACTCCGCCGGTAATCCCCCACGGGTATGGGAAGCGCGCACGCGCCAGAAATAGTCAGTCGACGGGGCCAGGCTAAGTTCCCAGGCACGACTCGCATAATGCCCGTTCAAATCGGAAAACCCTGGCGGCATCGTCAGCACGGTGCTGTCGGTGAACTCGGCGTTCTCGGCAATTTCGACCTCCCATACGGCATCATTGCGGGCAACAACACGGAACCCGACGTCGGCAAAACCGCTTCCCGGATCAGCGGCGATGCGCTTCGCCGGATCGATCAGTTCCTGATTGCTGTACCATGATGCACCGCGGAGCGATCGGGCACTCAGATCCTGCGGGTCGAAGGTATCGGTCTGCCATTCCCAGACGTTGCCCAGCACGTTGTCAAGACCGAACTCGTTGGCAACAGAATAATCGGGTGGCACCGGCCCGTTGTCGAAAAAGTCGCCGCTATTCCAGTAGTTCACCCGGTCGTCGTTTTCTCCACTTTCTACACCCTCGCCAAAATCGCCGACAAAGTGGAAAAACTCGTTGTACCGTGAAGCACCCACGGCGTAGTCATCCATCGGCAGCCGGTATGCGTCCGGATACTGTTGGATCCAGGCCTCACGCTCACTGTCATTGAAGCCGTCCTGCCAGTCCGCCTTACTCAAACTGGCAGGACGCCAATCGGCCGGCTCCGGTCCAATAGCGTAAGCACCGTCCTCATCGTCCTCATCGCCATCTTTCAGGTAGGTCAACCAGTTGCAGTAGTAGAGCGTGCCGTACCACGTGACACCGAGGATCGGGAAGTTTTTGCGAGCTTGGTCGGCACCGTAGGCCGGTTCGCCGGTGGGATTGTAGGTCATGCCGTTGTCGAAGAGCTCCTCCTCAATCCCGGTCACCGTGACGTTGTTGTTCTGATCCATGTCAAACAGCAGGATGGCTGGCCCACCGTCTTGAAATACCACGTTGCCATTGGCCCGGAACTGGATTTCTTCAGGATGATCAGCGTGCAAGTTGTTTAATCCATCCAGGAACTCCTCGATCGTGACGGTGCCCTGCCCAACGAACAGATCGTATGTCACCTGCTCCTCGTCAGATCCTTCTCGACCCCCGTCAATGGGGTCTTCGTCGCCCGAAACAATCTGCATTGCAATAGGCACCGGGTCGACCACAAATTCGAGCCGCGTTTCGGGGTGAACTTCGGTAGCGCCGTTGGCAGGCGACCAATACGAAAGATACGGATTATCGTTCCAAGAGATCTCCTGGTCGCAAACGGTGGAGTTGCCGCATTCATCAGTAACTGTCCAACTGCGGAAGATGGTGGGGTATTCGTCGTCCATCTCGTACGGGTCGGCAGTGTCGTGCCAGGTCACCATTGGATAGTTGTCGCAATTGTCCGAGACGGACGCAAGGTAGCCAGTGTCGCCAGGATCCGACGACGTGTTCAATTCGATCGTGACGTTATCCGGGCAGATGACATCCGGAGCCTGGTCGTCGACTACCGTGATGATTTGCTCGCAGCTCGAGGCGTTGCCGCAGTCGTCCGTGGCGGTCCAGGTGCGCGTGATCACTTCTCCCTGCGGGCAGCTGCCGACCACGACACTGTCGCTCTCAGCGATGTAGAGCTCGCCGTCGTCGCAGTTGTCGGTCGCCGTCGCCACGCCGGTATTGGCACTGGTGCGATCGTCCTCACAGCTCGCCGTAACGTCATCCGGGCAGGTGATCGCCGGCGCCTCGTGGTCCGCGATCGTGACAGTCTGGGAGCAGTTCGAGGCGTTGCCGCAGTCGTCGGTGGCAGTCCACGTGCGCGTAATAACTTCACAACCGTCGTTAAAACAATCGAATTTAAAATTCACAACTCGGTAGTTATCATCTAAACTCCAAGAATTCTGGTTTTCAGGTGGGAAAAACGCAGGTAAACTTGTGTCACCATTAGTATTAGTGGATATTATTTGTTGTACTGAAAAGGCAGAATTATATGTTATAGATCCTCCAAAAGAAGAATAAACATTATCAGTTTCTGTAATTAAAACGAAGTAATATGTTTCCCCAGAAGATAATAGCATCGGCTCAATATCTACATATTCAAATCCGTTGTCAACTTGGCCGTTTTCAACAACAACAGTCAATATTAATTCACCTGTACTATTATACACACCTACGTTGGCTGGGCCATTATTACCATAATATGTAATATACTCATCTTCGCCCTCACCCAGCCCAGGCAGCGTATAGTCCGGATTATAAAATGTTCCTGAAACGAAAGGAACTCCAATCTGATTAATAGTAACATCCTCTTGCATAACAATTTCATACCCAAGAGAGTACCCTTCATTTATAACCGAAATACCAATATCATCAGTATCTATAAATGCGTCACATCCGTCGCAGCAATCGGTGATGGTCACGTCGGAGTTGCAGTTGTCTCCCCCCGTCGTCGCCACGCCGGTGTTGACGCTGCTGCGGTCGTCCTCACAGGCCACCGTAATGTCATCCGGGCAGGTGATCATCGGCGGCTCGTCGTCGACTACCGTGATGATTTGCTCGCAGCTCGAAAGGTTGCCGCAGGAGTCCGTGGCGATCCACGTGCGCGTGATCTCTTCTTCCGGCGGGCAGCTGCCCGCCGCGACACTGTCGCTCTCGCCGATGCTCACGTTGATGTCGCAGTTGTCGGTCGCCGTCGCCACGCCGGTGCTGACGCTGCTGCTGTTGTCTATCTGATCACAGGTCACCGTAACGTCCGGCGGGCAGGAGATCACCGGCGCCTCGTGGTCGGCGATCGTGACAACCTGGGAGCAGTTCGAGGTGTTGCCGCAGTCGTCGGTGGCGGTCCACGTGCGCGTGATGTGTTCTCCCAGCGGGCAGCTACTCGCCACGACACTGTCGCTCTCGGTGGAGGTTGCGACGCCGCAGTTGTCGGTCACCGTCGCCATGCCGGTGCTGACGCTGCTGCTGTTGTCTTGACAGTTCACCGTAGCGTCCGGCGGGCAATCGACAATCGGGGCGGAGAGGTCGCCAACGGTAATGGTTTGCATACACGATGCTGAATTGCCGCATGAGTCGGTCGCGGTCCACGTGCGCGAAAGTGTGCCGCAAGCAGGCGGCCCTGTCCCGCCATCGACATGGGTGATGTCGATGGTACCCGGGCACCCGCCAACGGCTGAGGCAAGGTCAGCGACGGTTTCGAGGGAATCTTCGCAGGAGATCGAGGCATCGGAAGGACAGTTAATCAGCAGCGGTTCATCTTCTGGATCATCACCCGGGGGCTCCCCCGAACCACCACCGGAACCATCACCCCCTCCATCAGCCCCTCCATCACCCCCTCCATCATCGCCTCCATCACCCCCTCCATCATCGCCTCCGGAATGAAAATCCCGAGCCGGCCCGGTTATCAGCAGCTCGTACTCAAAAACGACGCCATCGGTGTCGGATTCCGAGATGAATCCAGCTTTGAAATAGTTTCCATCTCCAGTCAGCAAAATTGCAGAACGCTCATCTCCGAGCGCAGAGTGAGGGTCGGCATCCTGACAGCCCGGGTTCTGGTCGTTGGCGTGCTCGCAGAAATAGCTCTGGCTGATGTCCGCATCGGTGACGTCGTCATAGGCTTTGGCGACAAATGCCACATCGACATATTCCGCGTTCCAGGACAGCCTGGCGTGCACGGTGGTGTCGGCGTTGTAGTCCCAGGTGATGTCCCCATGAGGCTGACATTGGCTCGGGAACGCCTCGCTGGCAACTTCACCGGTTTCCAGGTCGTAGCAGCTATAGAACGCGATGGTGGATTGGGTGGTCTGCCCCATGGCGGTGCTGCCCAGGCCGAACACCAGCAGAACGGTTGCGAGTTTCAGCAGCCACGTTGCTTGACGAGGTATAGGCGGGCATAACAGTCCTCTCGTCGTCATGGATAATCTCCGACTGTGATATGTGAAAAGGGATGTCCCATGGTTATGCCTCACTCCACGTACTCGATTGGGTGGTGTTTTACTTGTCTGTTATCGCGACGCGACCACGAAAGCAGGCATTCACTGCAAGGACGCGGGGAAGGAATGCTGTTGTGCAACGAAACCGGCAGTCGCTCAGCAATTGAGTTCTGCGCCACCCCTTGGATTGATCAATTCCCTGCCTGAGTCAGTCAACAAGTCTGCAAATATATACCGCCTTTGCATGGCTACGTCAAGATTTGAGCCGGACATCGGAATATTCAAACAGCCTTTGCACCATGCCGATCGACCGGTGCTCGTCCCCGCCGCGATCAACGCAGAAGATATACGGATCGCTGCACATTACGTCACCCCCATGTACTGGGACACCTGGCTGCGACAGCGTGCCAGCTATGGCAAGTCGCAGTATCCATGGAACGGTGCAGGCAAACGCAGGATTACCTACGAGGGTTCATGTCCCGAGGTCGAACGCGCCTATGCCGGCTACATGACCCTGTATTTCCACGAAGGCTTCGACGACGATTATATACAGGACATCACCGCAGCTCCGGCGAAAGTGTAGAGGTCTACTTTAAGCAGTAGCCCCTCTGTCAATATTCCGCCTCTTCTTCGCCTTCGCCGCCGCTGAGGTCGTGGACAAAGTCCGCGATAAAAAACATCCAGTAACCGGAACCGGTGTGGAGGGCATCAGCGGATTCGTAGCCACCATTCAGGTATTGCAGGACCTCACCACGCAGCTTGCTGGGGGTTGGGATCGACGTACCGTCATTCAGAGGTCCCAGCAGATTCCAGCCGTGACGGATCTCGATCTCTGGATCAGGTGTTAAACCGGTGACCTCCACGGTTCCAGGCTCCGGCACATGGATCCAGAAGCCCTCGAACGGTTTGATCTCGTACAATCGGAAATAGATCTGCTGCTCGCTGTCCCAACCCCAGGCAGTTGAGTCCATCCCGAACAAGTGCTTCGGATGGGCGACATTGGGATCGGGATCGACATTGATCGATACCAGGTTCCACTCCCCTGCCAGGTTGAGCTGCAGCGTGGGCTCGCGAACCTGATCGGAAGTCCGGAAGGTCACGTACGGCATGGGCGAATCCTGGGGAGCGCCAAACAGCAAGTCGACAGAGTCCAACTCACCGGAACGGGAATGGGAAGCGCGCACGCGCCAGAAATAGTCAGTCGACGGGGTCAGGCTCAGTTCCCGGCTGCGTTTCGTATAGTACCCGTTCAAAGCGGGGACTTCCGCCGACATCGTCAGCACGGTGCTGTCGGTGAACTCGGCGTTCTCGGCAATCTCGACCTCGAATACCACGTCTACGGAGCTGACTACGCGGAACCCGACGTCGGCAAAACCGCTTTCCGGATCAGCGGCGATGCGCTCCAAGCGATCGAGCAGCTGCGGATTGTTGTACCAGGAAATGCCGCGGAGCGATCGGGCACTCAAATCCTGCGGAGCGAAGGTATCGGTCTGCCATTCCCAGACGTTGCCCAGCACGTTCTGGAGGCCGAACTCGTTGTCATCATAATAATCGGGTGGTACCGGCCCGTTGTCGAAAAAGTCGCCGCTGTTCCAGTAGTTCATCTCGTCGGCGTTTTCTCCATCCTCGCCAAAATCGCCGACAAAGTGGAAAAACTCGTTGTACCGCGAAGCTGCCTCAGCATAGTCATCCATCGGCAACCGGTATGAAACCGGATACTGCTGTATCCAGTTCTCACGCTCACCGGGGCCGAAGCCATCCTGCCATTCCGCCTTAGTCAAACTGGCAGGACGCCAATCGTCGGGATGCGATCCAATAGCGTAAGCTCTCTCATTAGACCGTTTTTTCCGCTTGGTCAACCAGTTGCAGTAGTAGACCGCGCCGTACCACGTGACGCCGAGGATCGGGAAGTTTTTACGAGCTTGGGCGGCATCGTAGGCCGGTTCGCCGGTGGGATTGTAGGTAATTCCGTTGTCGAAGAGCTCCTCCTCAATCCCGGTCACCGTGACGCTGTTGTTCTGGTCCATGTCAAAGAGCAGGATGGGTGACCCGCCGTCTTGAAATACCATGTTGCCATTGGCCCGGAACTGGATTTTCTCAGGTTGATCGGCGTGCAAATGGTTTAATGCATCCAGGAACTCCTCGATTGTGACAGTGCCCTGCCCCACGAACAGATCGTATGTCACCTGCTCCTCGTCAAGTCCTTCTCGACCCTCGTACTCCTCGGAGTAGGTGCCGGCGTTGCCCGGAACAATCTGCATTGCCGTAGGCGCCCGGTTGATCGAAAATTCGAGACGCGTTTCGGGGCGAACGTCGGTAGCACCGTTGGCAGGCCACCAATACGAAAGATACGGATCGATCCGGGTGATCTGCTGCAGGCAAGTGCCTTCATTACCACATTTGTCAGTACCGAGCCAGCGGCGCGTGATAAAGTTGTCTGGATAATGGCAGCCGTTGGCTGGGTCGCTGATATCGTAGTAAATCACTGGATCGTAATAGCAATTGTCCGAGACGGACGCATAGCCAGTATAGTCAGGATCCGACGAGTCCTCGCATGAGATAATGATGTCCGGCGGGCAATCGACAATCGGGGCGTCAACGTCGTTAACGCTGATAGTTTGCAGACAGGTTGCGGAATAGCCGCATGAGTCGGTGACAGTCCACGTCCGCTCGATGCCTGTCAAGCACGTGTCTGCCAGGGTTGTGACATCCGCGAACGTGACTTCGCTCGTACCGCAGCTTGACGTGTAATCTGGATAACCAGTCGTGCCCGTGCCCGGGTCGGCATAAAGTCCTGCAGTTTCTTCGATGGCACAGTCCAGGGTGACGTCGGGCGGGCAACTGAAAGCCGGCGGATCAACGCCGGTGATCGTGATTGTCTGGACGCAGAACTCAGAGATGAAACATTCGTCGGTCGCAGTCCATGTGCGCAGGAGTGTGCCGCAAAACCCCAGCCCCGGCCCCGTCTCGCCATCGGTGTGAATGATGTCGATGGTGCCCGGGCACCCGCCATCGGCTGTGGCACCGCCCGCGGCATTGACGGCGTCGATAGAATCTTCGCAGGTGATCACGAGATCGGGAGGGCAGTTAATTATCAGCGGCAGCGTTTCCCCTGGATCAGTACCCCCTCCTGCATCCCCTGGATCGGGACCGCCGGCGGCGCCCTCGAGATCTCCTGAACTATCCCCCGCGGGGGGGGCATCCCCTGGATCTGAGGAATGAGACGACCGAGCCGGCCCGGTGATCAGCAGCTCGTACTCAAAAACGACGCCATCGTTGTCGGATTCCGAGATGAATCCAACTTTGAAATAGTTACCATCTCCGGTCAGCAAGATTGCAGAACGCTCATCTCCAAGAGCAAAGTGGGGGTCGGCATCCTGACAGCCCGCGTTCTCGTCGTCGACGGATTCGCAGAAATAGCTCTGGCTGATGTCCGCATCGGTGACGTCGTCATAGGCTTTGGCGACAAATGCCACATCGACATATTCCGCGTTCCAGGACAGCCTGGCGTGCACGGTGGTGTCGGCGTTGCAGGCCCAGATGATGTCCCCATGAGGCTGGCATTGGCTTGGCGCCCCCTCGCTGGCAACTTCACCGGTTTCCAGGTCGTAGCAGCTATAGAACGCGATGGTGGATTGGGTGGTCTGCCCCATGGCGGTGCTGCCCAGGCCGAATACCAGCAGCACGGTTACGAGTTTCAGCAGCCACGTTACTTGACGAGGTATAGACGGGCATAACAGTCCTCTCGTCGTCATGGATAATCTCCGACTGTGTGTGATATGTGAAAAGGGATGTACCACGGTTGTACCTCGTTCAAATTACTTGATTGGGTCGTGGTTTACTTGTCTCTTGTCGCGACGCGGCCACGAAAGCAGGCATTCACTGCAAGGTTGCGACGAAGGAATACTGTTTCTCTACGAAGCCGGCAGCCCCTCAGAAATTGAATTCTCAGCCACCCCATCGGATTGATCAATTGCCCTATCTAAATCAGTCGGCAGGGTTGCAAATATATATCGTCTTTTCATGACTGCGTCAAGCGGTGGGGCAACGACGGAATGTTAAAACAGCCTTATTGGTGGCCACCCATAAACCGGAGCCTCCAGTTGGGGGTGACCGGCAGACTTGCAGATTCAATCGCGCATCCGGGTTACAACGGCAGATTGCATTCTAACACTTGGACTGCACGGCGGGTCGGTTAAATTCACGTTCTGGCAACCACTCCGGAGAACGCCGTGAAACGATCCGAAATCAACGACCTGCTGACGGTCGCCAAAGACCTCGCCCACGCCAACAAAATCGTCCTGCCGCCATTCGCCTACTGGAGCCCCGAAGACTGGGCCGCGAAAGGCAGCGAATGCGATGAGATCCGCGACTGCGCGCTCGGCTGGGATATCACCGATTTCGGCACCGGCCAATTCGATGAAGTTGGACTTACCCTGTTCACGATCCGCAATGGCGATAAAGATGACCCGCGCTACAGCAACAAGACCTACTCCGAAAAACTGCTGATCTCCCAGGAGAATCAGATCACGCCCTACCACTTCCACTGGTTCAAGGTCGAGGACATCATAAACAAGGCCGGTGGAAATTTGATGCTGCGGCTCTACAACTCTACGGAAGACGAAAAACTAGACGAAAGCTCGGACGTCACAGTCGTCATGGACGGCGTCAGTAAAACCCTGCCGGCCGGATCCACCGTGACCCTCACAGCCGGCGAATCAATCACGCTTCCCGCCTATCTCTATCATGAGTTCTGGGCCGAAGAAGGCACCGGCGCCGCCGTCATCGGAGAAGTCTCGAAAGTCAACGACGACAATACCGACAACTGTTTTCTCGATGAGCTCGGACGGTTTTCCGAGATCGAGGAAGACACTGCCCCGCTGCACTACCTCTGCAACGAATACCCTTCCTGACGTGCCACTGACATTTATAGGCATCCCTACTGGCCGATGCCCGCGCCGAATCAGACGCAATCGATGGCTCCAGCGATATTCCCGATGAGAATTACCCCGTGCTCATCGGCCACCGGTAGGGAACAGGCGTGACAATCATCGGCACGCTGTTGATGATCCGCCACGCCAGGACCGCCGCGAAACGGCTGGCAGATGACGGGAACCGTGTCGAGGTGGTCGACACGCGCCAGGTGAAGGTCAAAGTAAAGCAGGCGAGGACGCTAATTCTTCATACTTCCGTCGAGAACCCCTGCTGGTCCCCGATGCAATGGCGCTGACCGGCGACAATCCAACTTGGACGGTTGTGACTCTGACCGCAAATCTGCATGTTCTCGGGATGCCTGTACCCAACCCGCACCAACCGCCGCGGCACGTCCGTCGTATTGATATGTGAGCCGTGGATTTCGAAAATATTGAAACAGACAAGGTCGCCGCGCTTCGCCGGTACCGCGACGGTGTCGGCCAGGCTATACTGATCGGTCGGCAGATGCGGCGTGCACTCGTCGCCATCCCGTGTTTTCAGGACGTGCGACAGGGGGCCCAGCCTGAACGAGCCGTCCATGAAACGGATTTCACCGTTCTCGTGACACGTGTCGTCGAGGTGCACCAGCGTGTCGATGTAGCGATTGTCCGTATGCTGGTAAAAAGCGTTGTCCTGGTGCATCGGAAACGGGTGCCCGGTCTCCGGCGGTTTGACATGCATCGTGGAATGGTGCAGCTCGACGTCCGGCCCCAGCAGGTCCACCATGGCGCCAACCAACCGTGGGTGGGTCACGGACCGCATCCAGGCCGCTGAATAGTACCACAAGTCATGCATGGCCCACAGCTGCGATGCCTTTTCCGTCGCCTCATCCATGTACTCCCGGCGCCAGTCACCGCTCCAGCCGGCGTCCCGCATCGCCCATTCTTCCATCAGCCGATCCATTTCATCCGACAACTCATCGATCTCATCCGGCGTAAATACCTGTGGAATGCGCAGGTAACCGTGTTCCCAGAAGAAATCGACGTCTGTCTGGGAGATGGTATTGAGTTGCTGGACGCTTGCCATTATGCCTCCTGACATGATGACACTATAACATATCCAGCCGGAAACCTACAGAGTTCTTCGCTGGGCGGCCGTGTAGGTTTCACAATATCAGAGCATCGACTGTTCGACAACGGACGCCTCCGACCCGGCGCTGTTGGTCACGATCTCTGCAGCATCTGCAGCCAGGCGCGAAATCTTGAGTTGCTCAACGAGATCAACCGTGGCGTTGGCAACGATAGGATCGCGGTCCCTCAAGAGCACTCGGTACAATGCTGTGTTCGCCGAATGCGGCGTATGCCGCAGCACTGAGACGAGATACATCCGAACCCATCGGTCGGAATCGGTGGCTGCGATCATCAGGACTTTCTCGCCACAGCGCTGGCGATTGGAAGTGGCAACATTGATTGCCGCTATCTTGGTCGTTAGATCTCCCGTCTGCATCGCTTCTCCCAGGAAAGACACGGAGAAATTCGGCTGCTGTGACGACGGAAGCCGATCGAAATCACGCAAGGTTTGCAAGCGCATTTCAGAACAACAGTTGCCGATCAAGTGCATGCAAATCGTTACAAGCATCACTGCGATAGCAATCTCGACCAACCGTGATTGCGAAGTGGCCGCAGCCGTTTCGATATTCGAAGACAAGTCGGGCGTGGCTTGATACGTCGCGTCAGCGGACTCGTTCTGCATTTAGCCCTCCTATGGGCACACCCCTTTCGCATACCCGATGCCCTTGCAACCTTCCGCAGGATTTGTTCCAGACATGCTGGGAACTTGACTTTCAGGCAATCTTTTACACCTTAAGAAGGGGCGAGAGTACACTCCACTGAGGAAGGGTCACACGATCAGCCGTGGAGAGAGCGCCATGTGCGTCGTCGACGAATCCAGAATGTTCAAGGGGATGTAACCGGCATGTTGACGAAAGAGCAGATCGATTACTTCGAGTGTTTCGGCTTCCTCCATCTGCGCCAGGCTTTCAGCAACGCCGAAGTGCAGGAGATAGGGGACGCAGCCGAGCGAGTTTTTGAGACCGAGGTGGGTCGGCTCACCGGAGAAGAGTATGGAGAGGTGGACGCCATTGTGGAGCGCGATCCCCGGCTGACTCAGCTGGTCACCGACGAGCGCATCCACGAGCCGGTGCGGCAATTGCTGGGTGACGACTTTCTGTGGTCGGGCTCGGAAGGCAAACGGGGTATTCCCCCGCGCTTGCAAGCCCATCACTGGCATGCCGATCGACCCGGCGATGTCGAGGCCGCGTATAACCGACTGAAAATCATGCTCTACCTCGATTCGCTGGAAAAGGAGACTGGCGCTTTCCGGGTGATTCCGGGATCTCACCGGCCGGGTTTCAACGAATCCTTGATGTCCTTCAACGACGACCACCTGGGTGAGAATCCGAGGTTTTTCGGTTTGGAGGGACCCGACGTCCCCTGTCATGCGGCGGAGACGACCCCGGGTGACATCGTCATCTTCCACCACAGCCTCTACCACGCCGTGTACGGCAAAAGGGGGGCGCGACGTTACATCGCCATGAAATTCGTGACACCGCCAGTCGGGGACGAGCAGATCCTCTCTCTGCAGAAGTATTCACACTACGTTTTTCATCCAGCAGAAGCGTTCGTCAACAGCGAAGACGAGCGCATCCGGCGCATGGTGAGCGGCTTCGACGGTTTGGCAAGGCGCCTCGAAGAGCTGACCGCAAACGCGGCAGGTTAACGGATGTTGTACGGCGAACTGGCAAATGAGAGCGCCGCCTATCGAGCCGCGCGGGCCGAGTTGCTGCAGGCGGAGATCGCACTGCGGGACCAACGGGAAAAGGTGGCCGAGTTGCGCAGGAGACTTGCGCAATTTATTTCACCGCTCTGCTTCCCACTCGAATCACGTTCGGCGTACTCGGAACAATGAACACCCCCCCAGATAATTTCGACACCCCAGCCGGTGCACAGCTTGCCGATGCCGGGGAGCTGCCCGGGATCGATGACATTATCGACGCCTTCCGTGACCCGGACGAGCCGCCGCCGGTTTCGATGGTCTACAAGGTCGGTCTGGTGATTGTGGCGTTTGTGCTCATCTTGCTGCTGCTGTTTTACGTGACTCTCGTTGTTGCCTGCGTGGTTTACGGTGTCGCACTGACGACGGGAGCACTGGCCCAGGAGGGGATCGAGGAGACCATCGCCTACGGCATCGGTGGGGCGCTGTGCTTCATCGTTTTCCTGTTTATGATAAAGCCATTTCTGATCATCTTCCGGCCCCGTCCGGAGCCGCATGTCGTGAGCTCCGAAGATGAGCCCGGATTGTTCGCCTTCGTCGAGCGAATTTGTACTGTGCTGCAGGCACCGATGCCCAGCCGCATCTATCTGACGACCGAGGTCAATGCATCTGTGACCTGCCGCCACGGGCTGCTGTCGCTGTTCAGAAAAGACTTCGTGCTGTCAATCGGGCTGCCGCTGGTGCACGGCCTCGATCTGCGGGAGCTGGCCGGGGTCATCGCCCACGAGTGCGGACATTTCGCGCAGTCCACAGGCCACCGGATCAGCTACATCGTCACCTCCCTCAGCAACTGGTTCTGGCGGGTGGTCCATGACCGCGACATTTTCGACTTGACGCTGCGTGAGTGGTCACGCAATGTGCGCATCCTGATGCCGTTGTTCATAATCGTCTTCTTCTTCATCGGCCTGCCCCGGCTGATCCTGCGGTGCCTCATGTATATCGGATATTTGGTGGGTTGTTTCTTCATCCGCCAGATGGAGTACGACGCCGATCGCTACGAAGCTCTGATCTCCGGCAGCAAGAGATTCGAAACCACCAAGTGGCGCATCGCCCTGCTTGGCGCCGCCTACGACCTGTCGATCGCCGGACTCGACCAGGCGTTCAAGGACGGCCGCCTCGGTGACAACCTGCCGGTACTCGTCGCCACCAACGAAAAACTGCTGAAGGTCGATGATCGCAAGCGCATCCGCAACGCCATCTACCAACCCAAGCCAGACCAGAATCGCCACACGTTCGCCGACCTCGTGGACGTTCTCTTCAACACGCGCCCCTCCGATCTGCGCCGGATAAAAAGCGTTCGCAAGATCGCCGCCGAGGGCCTGTTTCATCTCGACGGGCCGTCAACAGTGCTGTTCGACAACCTCGCGGCGCACGGCAGAGAAGTCACGACCAAGTACTACAGGTTCGTGCTCAAGAAGCGCTTCAAGCGTGCGAAAGTCGTTGACTCCGAACAGATCATCAGGCAGCTCGAAGAAATAATCGACGCGGGCGATGCGCTCGATCGCTGCTTCCAATACGCGGTGTCCTTTTATCATCCGTACACGATCAGCAACAGGAAGCCGGAGACTGACCGGCCGATGGCTGAACAGATCCGGCTGCTGCAGGCCGCGCGCGAACAGATGGAATTCCGCACCCAGGCCGCCCAGGCAGCAATGAAACGCTTCGACCAGGCGCAGACCTGGCGGAAAAACGCTAATCTGGCAGCTGCCATGCTGCGGGTTAATATCACCAATGAGGCGCGGCGCCTGCTCATGATGCAGGTCGACAAGGTGACGGTCGCCACGATGCTGCGCGAGGCGGACAAGGATACGCGTATGGTCATGGAAATTCTCGATTCGTTCCGGGACCAGGCGACTACCCGTTTCAACCTCGCTCTGCAACTGCTCAACTACGACGAGTTCCGTCAGGATTTTAACGACGCCGAAAAATGTGTCAAACAGGTCGGCGACCTACTCGTCGCCCAGCGGCAGATTGCCGCCTGCCACGGCGAAATCAACGACCTTGCCGGCAGTTCCTACATCTGGTACGCATTAACGAGATTCCGCAGCGAGCCCTCGCGACGCATGATCGAGTTCCTCATGTCGACAAGCGAACGTACCGATTTCACCCTGCACAAGGTGCATCATCAGTTGTCGGAAGTCGCCTACCCCTTCGAACATGAGTCCGGCCGCATCTCCATCGGACCGTATGTCCTCGAAAACATGCCCGAACGCGACGACTATATGGATCTGCTTGCCGGCGCCAACGAAATGTACGAAAAGACCATCGGTCTCTATTACCGCATTATCGGCCAGATCGCCTCGATCGTTCAGAAGGTCGAAATGCAGGCCGGAATGCCCGCGTTTCCCGAAGTCCCGACCCTCGAGGAAGAGATCAGCGACGAGGACGATACCGATTATACGCTGTGACGCACTGGCGCGCCGGTCCATCCCTCGACCGACCTGTGTGTATTTTTTCCCTGTTATCTATTCCGCCTCGCCGGCCATTGCGTTCTACTCAGGCGTGCACCCTTCGATAAACGCACGCACCGCCGCTACATACGCCGCGCCGCCAACCGCAAAGGTGTCGTTGTGACCAGCGTCCGGGACCTCGTAAAACGTTTTTGGTTCCGATGCTGTATCGAAGAGCTTTCGGCCCATCCGGTAGGGAATGATCTCATCGGCCGGGCTGTGGATAATCATCTTCGGATAGTCGATCGCGCCGATCTTGTCAATCGATGACATCTGCGAGCGAACGACAAACTTCGGAATGAACGGATAACAGGCATTCGCCAAGTCGGGTATCGACGTGAAGGTCGACTGCAGAATCAAACCGGCTGCCTCCACTTTCGATGCCAGCTCTGTCGCCGGGCCACCGCCCAGGGATTTGCCGAAAATCACGATGCGGTCACCGGCAATGCCGCGATCCTCCGTCAGGTACTGCCAGGCAGCGGCAGCGTCCAGGTAAATGCCGGCCTCCGTCGGTTGGCCCTCGCTCTGCCCGTAACCGCGGTAGTCGATGATGAATACATTCACCGGGATGTCCGTGAACAGGCCGATGATATCGTGGCGTGCCGCGATATGCCCGGCATTGCCGTGCAGCCACAGCAAGGTCATGCCGGTTTCGATCGGGAGATGCCCGCCGCCCCGCCGGGCCACCGCCGGTCGGCAGAACCAGCTGTGGATCCGCGTGCCGTCGGACGCCGTCAACCAAACGTCCTCCAACTCCGGATAGCGGCTTTGCGGTGCCGGGGTTGGCGGCACGAAAGCCGCCGCATCATAGCGCGACGGCAGGAAAATGAAATGCCGCTCCATCACGACCATCGCGACAACCAGCGCCACATAGAGCAGAGCTGCAAAACCGACGAACCAGAGCATACGCTGCCACCAAATACCGGATTTTTTCCAAGTGTCTTCGAATCGCTGTACCATATCACATGCTCCGCAAACCTGCATATTCTTCCGTTATTGTCGTTCCGGCTCGACACGCAAGGTATCCTTGCTATCTTTTGAACATCCAGTGAGCCCGCGGTTCCGTCATAATTCCCAATTCCCTATTCTCATAATGTATCCCTTTGACAAACTGAGCCGCATCGAGCTTGACGACGCCAGCGATTTCCTGCAGCACACATTTCCGTTCATCAACAGCATGGACGTTGTCGTCCAGCTCGGGTCCGGTCAGTCCGCGGACGACCTGTTCGACGAGGAATGGGGCCGGATACCACTGCAGCGCATGCCGCATCTACCGGCCGCCGAGTCGCTCGCACAGCATCGCATGGAGATCATCTGGGGCCGCGTCGGCGAGCATCGCACCCTCGTTTACGCCGGACGCTTTCACCTCTACGAGGGATATGGCCGGGTGCCGTGCATCCTGCCTGTGTGGGCCGCGTCCGCGTGCGGCGCCCGGACGTTCGTCTTCGCCAACGCAGCAGGAGCCATCAACGAAGATATGCCGCCGGGCACCTGGATGATCATTACCGACCACATCAACAACCTCGGCGTTTCACCCCTGGCCGGGCATCAGCACCTGCTACAAACGCCATACATCGATATGACCGAAACGTATTGCCGCCATATGAACGACTCGGTTTGCCGCGCCGCCGCCAAGGAGGGTGTCCCCCCCCAGCGCGGCGTCTACATGGCAAACTGCGGCCCGCAGTACGAAACCCGTGCCGAAGTCAAACTGGCCCGCAACCTCGGGGCCGACGCCATCGGTATGAGCACCGTGCTCGAGGCCACCACTGCAAAAGCACTCGGGGCCTCGGTCGTCGGCATGTCGATGATCACCAACTGGGCCGCCGGTATCGGCGACACACACGAACTGGCGCACCAGCAGGCGATCGAAACCGGCAAAACCTGCAGCAGGCAACTCATCGCCATCCTGCGGCGCTGGCTGACCGAAGACACAGCGCATCCGTGATCTCGCCGCAGGGTGCGATCCCCCGGTCCTGCCGATGGATCGCGAGTGGACGGGTTGAAAAGTTGAATGAAGGAAAAACGGTTTGCCTCATCAACCGTTTTTCGACTTTCCGATCTGCAAAACCGGCAATTCCGGCAACCGGAACAGAGCCTACTTAATTGGAATCACCCGATACGCTCGAAATACCGGACTTCGGCACCGCCATGTGGAACGAATGCCGTCGCCATCGGGTAGTCATCCAGGAAGGCACGCAGGCCGTGCAATTCAAACAGCCGATGTATTTCGTCAAGTAGCGTCGGGAACTTTTGTACGCCATCGATACTGCGACGTGTAAAACCCCTCAGCACCGCACTTTTTTTCAGAAATCTTTCCCCATCCCCTTCCCATCCGGGTCAAGAATATATTCATAAATATCTAATATTAAATAGTTAAGATAACATAAGACCCTCCGGTATATTTTTAAAAAAATTCCAACAGTCATTTGCATTTTCCTTTTCCTGCGGTTATTTAGGGTTATGCAGGGGAAGTTAGGGGAATTCAGTTGCACAACGGTTCGACTCAGGACGAGACAATGGCAGATCAGGTTTACATCGGGTTTCACCCACACAGCATCGACGCACAGCGGCGCGTCGCCATCCCCAAGGAATGGCGCAAAGACGCCGGCGATGACGCTGTGTTCTACCTCCTGCCCGGACGCAACCAAACCATCCAGGTGTTACCGAAAGAACTCTTCGAGAAGGAGATCCTCGACAAAGTGCGCAAAGTCTCTTTCGCCAATGCCGAGAAAAGCCAGGCCCTCGCCATGATTGGCGCCAAAGCCAGCCGGTCCTCCTGTGACAAACAGGGACGCATCACCATGACCCAGGAACTGATGGAACATGCCAGCCTCAAGGGCGAGGCAATCATGGTGGGCAGCTTCACAACCATTCAAATCATGACCCCCGAACGTTGGAGCCAGAGCAGCATGCGCACCGAGGACGTCCTGGACCAAATCGAACGAATTCAGGAAAGCGGAGAGCTGTGATGTCCAATGACAAATCAACCCGCTCATCATCGGCCCGTCCTGGTCCTCGAAACACTGAAACATCTCCAAGTGCGGCCCAATGGGCGATATATCGATGCGACCTTGGGCGCTGGTGGGCATGCAGCGGCCCTGCTGGCAGCGGACACTACCGCCAGGCTGCTGGGGATCGATCGCGACGAGAACGCACTGGCGATTGCCCGCAAACGCCTGGAACCATTTCAGGACCGCTGCGCGCTGGTCCATGGCAACTACGACAACATGGAAGACCTGGCAGCAGAACATGGCTGGCCCTCGGTCGATGGCATCTTGATGGATCTCGGCACCAGTTCGATGCAGATCGATCAACCGGACCGCGGCTTCAGTTACAGGCAAGATGGACCGCTGGACATGCGGATGGACCGAACCTCTCCGATCACTGCCGCCAGGATTCTCAACACCGCGAACGAAGACGAACTGACGGAAGTGCTGAGGACATTCGGCGAGATGCCGGGAGCCCGCAAGATCGCCCGTGCAATCGTCGCCCGGCGCGAGGTCAGATTGTGGTCGCATACCGGGGAACTCGCAGAACTGGTGAAAGCCAACATGCCGCGACAAAAAGGACGCAGCACGCCGGTAGCGGCGAGATGCTTCCAGGCACTGCGGATTGTCGTCAACAACGAGTTCGAGCATCTCGAGGAGGGCCTGGAGATGGCTCTGGAGCTGCTGGCGCCGGGCGGTCGACTGGTAGCCATCAGCTTTCATTCCGGCGAGGATCGCATCGTCAAGAAAACTCTGCGCTACGCAGCGAAGGACTGCATCTGCCCGCAGGAACTGCCGGTGTGCACCTGCGACAAAGTCCCGACAATGCGACTGTTGACGCGGAAACCACTGCGGCCAAGCGCCGCAGAGTCCATAGAAAATTCTCGGGCAACACCGGCCAGATTACGATCAGCCGAAAAAATATAACCATTATGGAGACGCGGTGCTTCATCACCGCCCCTTCGGAGGCACACGATGCGACTGACAAATAGAGACCTGTACACCCGCAGCAATGCACCGCAGAAATCCAGCAGCCTGATCGCTCGGGGTACAGCCGTCAAGTTTCTCTGTGTCGTGAGTGTCATCATGCTCGTCGCACTGACAAAGATTTATCTGGAACGGTCGACGACGAATATGGGGTTGATCTGGACCGAGCGACATCAGGCACTGTCGCAGTTGATCGACGAGGACAACAACCTGCGTATGCTGCGTGAGAAGTTTCTGGTCCCCGAGTACGTCGAGGGCCAGGCGTTGCAGCTCGGGCTACGGTCTTCGGATCCGGAACAGGTGCGACAGATCGACCTGGTGGCCTACCATCGTCAAATCGAAAGCCAACGGGGTGTCACCCATGTCGCCCTCAACATCACCAGAACGGAAACGGTGGCAACGCAGGAATAACTGAAGCTGATGGCTCTCGCCGGACAACGTGATCGTATGGCCACCGAACAGGTGGAGGCAGTGCGCGCTGTCACCATGTATCGGGAGGCTTACGCCTTTCGCATCACGATTGTCGGGATCCTGCTCACCGTTGTGTTCGGCATGTTCTCGAGTTGGTTTTTCCATCTGCAGATCACCCGCCATGAGGAACTGCACGCCAAGGCACGGCAGATGTACACCACCCATGAGAAGCGCGTCGGCAACCGCGGCGCGATCTGCGACCGCCGTGGACACGTCCTGGTCGGTAACAAGTTCTGCAAAGATGTGCGAGCCGACCTCACCCGGATGCCGGACGAGCAGCGCCCGTACATCATCAGTTGTATTGCCGGCGAGCTGGCTGTCGATCGCGCCCTGCTCGAGCGCCGCTTCAACTCGCTTGCCAAGGAAGTCGTCGTCAAGAACGGCGTCGACAACGCCGATGCCGCACGTCTGTCCGCGTTGAAGCTGCCGGGCATCCGCTTTTTCGACAGCCAGCGTCGCGTCTATCCCAAGGATGAGATGCTGGCTAACGTGCTCGGCTTCGTCAACATCGATTATCAGGGCGTCTACGGGATCGAGTCGCTCTGCAACGAGTCGCTGTCGCCGAACCATGGTGAGATCACCTACGAACACGACCGCCAGGGGCGGCCGCTGCATCGCGGTACGCTGCCACAGCAGCAGGTGCTCGACGGGAAATCCGTTTGCCTGACCATCGAGGAACCGATCCAGTACATTGTCGAGAAGGAACTGCGTGCCATGGTCGAAGAATTTGTCCCGGAACGAGCCTGCGCAATCATGGCAAATCCACGGACCGGCGCGATCATGGCAATGGCCCAGTGGCCCACCTACAATCCCAATGACCGCACCGAAATGGTGCCCAGCCGGTGGCGCAATCACATGGTCGAGGACGTCTACGACCCGGGCTCGACGATGAAATGCATCGCCGTCGCCGGCGCTATCGACTACGGTGTCGTCGATCTGGAGACTGAATTCGATTGTGAAAGCGGGCTCTGGTACTACTGCCGCACGCCCCTGCACGACAGCCACGGCCACGGCATCCTCAACGTCAGCGATATCATCCGCAAGTCGAGCAACATTGGCACCGCCAAAATTGGTGTGGCCATGGGCAAGGATCGACTCTTTCAGACCCTGCGCCGGTTCGGTTTCGGCAAACCCACCGGTATCGGCTTCGACGACGAGTCCTCCGGCCTGTTGAATCGGCCGGCGAAATGGGACGGCCTCAGCATCACCCGCTTCCCGATCGGTCAGGGCGTCTCCGTGACACCGCTGCAAATGACTCAGGCCTACTGTGCACTGGCCAACAATGGTGAGATGCCCCAGCTGCATCTGATCGACCGGATGATCGGCAGCGACGCCAAGGTCGAGGCTGTGGTCCCGCGGCCAAACCGTCTCGTGCTGCGCGGCAACACGGCGAGTAAAATCGTCTCTGCCATGGTCCGCGTCACCCAACCCGGCGGCACGGGCCCCAGAGCCGCCGTACCCGGACACAGCGTTGCGGGAAAAACCGGGACTTCACAGAAACTGGTCAACGGCAGCTACAGCGGCCACGGCAAATTCATCGCATCATTCGTCGGCTTCGCACCGGCCAGAGACCCCGCCTTTGTCCTGCTGGTGATGGCCGACTCACCGTCGACCGGTACTTACTACGGCGGCTTAGTCGCAGCACCAACTTTCTCACGTATCGCCGAGCAGACATTGCGATACCTGGCGGTGCCGTCGGACCTGGCGGATCAGATGGCGGTGCCGTCGGACCTGGCGGATCAGATGGCGGCCAACACGACGCCAAGGTGGCCACACCCATGACGAAAACACTGCAACACTATCATGATGCCTGCGGCCGCCTGGCGATCGATCGACCGATCGGCCTCGATGTACCGGTGGCCGGGCTGACCAACGACTCGCGACTGGTCAAGCCCGGTGATTTGTTCGTCGCCATCGTCGGCGCCAGCGACGACGGCCGCAAGTACATTGCCGACGCTGTGGCGCAAGGCGCCTGCGGCGTTGTTCACAAGGCCGACGCTGCTCTCGACTTGCCGGTGCCGTCCTGGCGCGTCAGTGATGACTATATGGCGCTCGGGCGGCTGGCCGAGTGTCACTATGACCAGCCGGCGCTGAAGCTGCGCTTCGCCGGCATCACCGGTACCAACGGCAAGACGACGACCGCTTTCCTGCTACGCGACATCCTGCGCAACGCCGGGCAGCGCACCGGCCTCATCGGCACCGTCCACTATGAGATCGGCGATCGTGAAATCACCGCCGACCGCACCACGCCGACACCGCTCGAACTACAGGCGCTGCTGGCCGAAATGGTCGTAGGAGGTGTCGGCACCGTTGTCATGGAAGTGTCGAGCCACGCTCTGTGGCAGCGGCGCATGGGCACGTTGCTGTTCGACGCCGGCGTGTTCACCAATCTGAGTCTGGATCACCTGGACTATCACCCGACAATGGACGATTATTTCGAGACCAAGAAACGCCTGTTCACCGAGTACATGACCGACTCCGGCACGCCCGTAATCAACATCGACGATGCCTGGGGCCGCCGCTTGGCCGACGACCTCTCGGGAGCCGTCACCTTCGGCACAGCGGACGCCGCAGCCTGCCGCGTCATCGAACACACATCGACACTGCGCGGCAGCGAAGTGACATACACCTGGCAAGGCGTAACACAGACGATGCACTCGCCGCTGGTCGGACATTTCAACGTCTCTAATGTCATGGCGGCAACCGCGACGGCACTGGCGCTCGAGGTTCCTGCCTCCCGTATCACTGCCGCTGTCGAAGCGTTTGACGGCGTGCCCGGACGGATGCAGTCGCTGGGCGGTGCGGACGAAGTAAATATCATCATCGACTATGCGCACACCGACGACGCACTCGAGAACGTCCTGTCGGCCGTGAAACCGCTGTGTGAAGGACGTCTGATCGTGGTATTCGGCTGTGGCGGCGATCGAGATCGCAGCAAACGCCCACGCATGGCAGAGGCGGCATCGCGCTGGAGTGATCTGGTCATTGTGACCAGCGACAACCCGCGCAGCGAGGATCCGCAGGCGGTCATCGGCGACATCCTGCCCGGCCTGAGCCCGGCCGTGGCATTTGAATCAATCATCGACAGGCGCGCGGCAATTGCCGGAGCAATCAGCGAGGCCGGTCCGAACGACACGATAGTGATCGCCGGCAAAGGGCATGAGGCCTATCAGGAAATTGGCGGAGAGAAACACCCGTTCAGTGATGTTGAAGAGGCACAAAACGCATTGACTGCGTGGCGCACCTCGAAACGGTAGGAGAGAGAGAACAATGTCAGTCGAGGGTCGGTCGAAGTGGCTGGCGACCGGCCTGATGGCGAAGAAATCCCGCGGTTGATCGGCTATCGACCGCGGGTTTCTTTCTCGCTCAACAATTTTTTTG
>Ga0209501_10000471_pt1 | contig 48713 bp, 34 predicted proteins | sample ArcticOcean_MG_C_4_FD_187434 | JGI IMG/M metagenome (GOLD analysis project Ga0209501, IMG submission 187434) | Marine microbial communities from western Arctic Ocean - ArcticOcean_MG_CB4_134 (SPAdes) (version 2) | ecosystem: Environmental > Aquatic > Marine > Oceanic | place: Arctic Ocean...
GTCGATCGTGGGCGGGTCGGTCGAGACGTACACGAGCCCGAGCTCCGGGTCGGCCGACATCGGTGCCCATGCGGAGACGTTGCCCGTCCACTGCCACGCGTCGTTGAGCCACGTGTCGTTGCCGAATTCACCCTCCTGCGGGATGACGTTGAACGTCCATTTGTGGGCACCGGTCTTCGTGTCGAAGCCCATGATGTTCCCAGGGACGTTCTCCTGCATGTACTCGTAGTAGCCCTGCTCGTGAGAGTTACCGACGACGATCGTACCGTTGATGATCATGGGCGGGGTCGAGTTCGTGATGTACCCGATGGAATGATCGAGTCCGTCGTCGTGGTCGTGCTCCCAGTCACCCAGGTAGGTGAGGAGGTCCACTTCTCCGCCGACGCCGAAATCCTCGATCGGGCGACCTGTCTCCGCATCGAGCGCCCACAGGAAGAATCCAGGCGTGATCACATAGATCCGTTCCTGGCCGTCAACGATGTCGTACGCGACGCCCTTGCCGTAATTCTTCCGCATGGAGTCTTCCCACCGCTTCGTAGAAGGCTCGCGGAAGGTCCACAGCGTCTCACCCGTCGCAGGGTCGATGGACACAACCGTCCGCCTGGAACCGGCGACGGAGTACAGCTTGCCGTTCACATAGATCGGCGTGGAACGGAGTAGGGGATCCGGACCGCCTGGGCTGTAGTTGTCCCCGCGCCACAGCCAAGCGACCTCGAGGTCCTCGAAGTTGCTGGCGTCGATCTGGTCGAGCGGGGAGTAGCGGGTCGTGTAAGTGTCCGCGCCCCAGCTGCGCCATTCACCGACCGGCGTGCCGCGTTCCACTGCCTGGGCAGAGACCACCCCTGCCGAAATCGCGATGGCCGCGAGGGCCGTGAAGAGCTTTTTCATCAGTCGTTCTCCGTACGTGCTGCCTGTTGTGGCGCACCGTTTCCGTCAGTTGCGAAGCAGAAGAAGAATCCGTTTCCGCCAGATCCTTGTAAGTCCGTCTGGGAGCAGCCGCGTGAGTTGTGCGCGGAGTTCCAGGACGTGGGGTTCTCGCCGCCGCCTTGGCGGTCGTGATGACCGACTCGCGTGGAACCCGCGCCGTTGCTCGTCCAGTTGTCACAGGCGGTGTAGCTCTCGTCTCCGACGTACGCCGTGCCGTCCAGATTCGAACCGGTCATGAGATCGTGCATGTTGGGATCGTCACCGCGCCCGTTCACGATGGAGCCCTTCTCCGTGAGGATCGACTCCTTCGTGAGGTTGGCGTCGTCGGAGTGCAGATCCGTGACGTCGCGAGCGATCATGTCGCCGCTGAAGTTGTACCACGGTCCTGACCCGATCCGATCTCGGGCATTCACCGCCATGGTGCCGTTGCTCTCGAGTGCACTGAGGTACGCGCGCCACCTCAGGTCTCCGAAGCCGGCTGCGTACGCGAGGTCCTCGCAGTGCTGATCCGCACCCGCTAGGCCATCTAGGTTGGCTCCGTCACCAGGGCCTGCACTGGTGATGAAGAAACTCATATCCGCGTCTTGAGCCGAAACCGGTGCTGCGCCCGCGAATGCCAAAGCAGCGAGTACTGCGATCGCCTTCCTCAAAGTGGTGCTCCTGCTGAAAGTGATCGGCGGGCCGACGTATCCCGGGCCGCCTCCCTAATGCGTTCGGCCAATGTCCGACGGTGGGTCGGAACCGGCAAGGAGGCGCGGGCTTTGCCGGGCAACGACCCGCGATAGGTTGAGCGCCCCAGCACAGTGCCCGTCCCCATGTGGTGGCAGGGCTGGGACCCTCGATGAGGTGCATCAGCCTGACGAGTCATGTGCCATCCATGATCTAGTCGCGAGTGCCCAGGTCATGGCCCTTACGACGTTGGATCTGGTCGGGTAAGGCGCCTCAGTCTTCTTGCACTCCCGGACTCCCTGACTCGACCACAAACGTCGCGCGCGTCGACAGCGACCCGCCCGGTTCGGACACCTTGTCGATGACCTTGTATTCGCTGGTCCATATGTCCGGGGTGACGGTCGCCGTCACGTAGCCGCGCTGTCCATTGTAGAACTTGATGTGTGGGTTGTGGCTCAACGTCGCCCGCCCGCCGTTTGTCATGTCCGCTCCGTCCCCGCCGGAAGAGAGCGACGTCCCGACGAACTCCGTCCCCACCACAGGGGACGATAGGTCGTCGAAGTCGGTGTGGAGGTCAGCGACCCAATTCGAGTGGATGTCTCCGGTCAACACGATCGGGTTGTTGACCGCTGTCGATTCGAGGTGGTCCAGGAAGGCTCCGCGTTCCACAGGATATCCGTCCCACTTGTCCATGGCCCAGGTATCGTCGCCTTCGTCGGTTTCGCCCCGTAGGCGAGTGACCATCACCTGTTGCGCCATCACATTCCAACCGGCGTCTGAGACGGCGAGGCCTTCGAACAGCCAGTCGCGCTGCGCCGAACCCAGAATGGACTGCTCCGGCGAGATGTGCTTGGCACAGGTTGGAACCCTCCCGTCCGAGCACGGTTGGTCGCTCCGGTACTGGCGCGTGTCGAGCACGTTCATCTGGATCAGGCCCCCGAAGTTCAACCGGCGATAGACCTGCATATTCGGGCCGTTGCGCACCGTCGAGACTCGAAGGGGCATCATCTCGTAGTACGCTTGAAAGGCGGACGCGCGTCGCAGCATGAGTTGTTCTGGACTCTGATCGTCTTGAGCGAAGACACTCGCCCAGTTGTTGTCCACTTCGTGGTCATCGAAGGTCATGATCCAGGGCATCGCGGCGTGAGCTGCCTGCAGTGCTGGGTCCGACTTGTATTGGGCGTAGCGGTTCCTGTACTGATCGAGCGTGACGATCTCGGGGCCCTCGTGGTGGCGAACCGTGTCCCTGTCATGCTCCGCGTACTCGTAGATGTAGTCACCGAGATGCACCGCGAAGTCGACGTCCTCCCGAGACAGGTGCTCGAGCGATGTGAAGTACCCCACTTCGTAGTGTTGGCAGGAGGCAAAAGCGAAACGGAGCTCATCGACGGACGCCCCAACGGCGGGGGCCGTTTTCGCTCGGCCCACGGCGCTCACCTCGCCGCCGACGGTCCATCGGTAGAAGTACCAGCGATCCGGATCGAGACCGACGATCTCCGCGTGCGCGCTGTGTCCCAACTCAGGGGTCGCGAGCGTGGAGCCGGTCTGAGCCAGGCGCGTGAAGCTTTCGTCGTGAGCGATCTCGAAGTGCGCGCGTACCGGATTGGACAGCGCTCCCACACCCTCGAGCGCCTCTTTGGCCAGACGCGTCCACAAAACCATCCCGTCAGGCGCTGGATCCCCCGAGGCGACCCCGAGCGTAAACGGGTAGGCCGATACGCTATCGAGGCTCCACTCGTCGCCTCCCCTGTAGCAGCCCGTAGCGAGCAGCGCAGCCACACTACTGCTCAAACGCAAGAAGTCACGGCGCGTGCCGTTCAGGTGAAAGAGGTCGTACCACTGAAGATCGGTGGTCTTCATTCGTAGCTCGGTTGGTTCGGGGTCGACGCAATGATATGTGCGCTGCATGTTCGGCGCATGAAAGCCATAACGTTCCAGGACGTCGAGACGCTCGCCTACGAAGATGTAGCCGAACCGAGCATCGAAGAAGCAACTGATGTGATTGTGCGCGTGACTACGGCCGGTCTGTGCGGGTCAGACCTCCATCCGTACTTCGGTCGCGAGAGAGGACTCGACGTGGGCACCGTCATGGGCCATGAGATGGTCGGCGAAGTCGCGGAAGTCGGCGCTGAGGTCACAGACTTCGTAGTTGGGGACCGAGTAGTCGCACCGTTCACCACGAGTTGTGGTGTCTGTTTCTATTGCCGAACCGGACTGACGGCTCGGTGTGAACGCAGCCAGCTATTCGGTTGGGTTCAGGGCGGAGTGGGCCTCCATGGCTGCCAGGCCGACTACGTCCGCGTGCCGATAGCAGACGGGACCCTTGTACGGGTCCCCGAGGGCCTAGACGAGGCCGTCGCACTGCTGGCTGGGGATATTCTCTCGACTGCCACGTTCGGTGCGGAATTGGCTTGTGTGGGAAGCGGAGACACCGTGGTCGTTGTCGGGTGCGGGCCGGTCGGGTTGCTCGCGATCCGGGCCGCTTTCGAGCGAGGAGCCGAGTGCGTCATCGCCGTGGACAACGTGCCGAGTCGTCTCGCAGTCGCAGAGGCGTTTGGCGCCCAGCCGGCAAACTTCGCCGAAGAGGACCCATCTGAAATTGTGAGAGGATTCACGGACGGCCGGGGCGCAGACTCGGCGATCGAAGCCGTAGGCTCACCTGAGGCCACGCGGGCTGCGGCTGACCTCCTTCGCCTGGGAGGAACTCTGGCAGCGGTTGGAGTTCACACTGAGCCGCACCTCGCGCTCTCACCCGGCGAGATCTATGATCGCAACCTGACCTACTCCGGTGGGCGATGCCCGGCGCGTCACTATATGCCGGCCTCGCTTGCGTTGGCCGTGCGGGATGAGGCTTTGATCGGTACGCTCATCTCGCACCGGTTGCCGCTCTCGGACGGCATTGACGCGTACCGGAGCTTCGCGGCCCGAGAATCGGGCTGGACCAAGGTCGTTCTGCACCCGACCGACTGAAACAGAGAAGAGACCCAATGAACCTCCGTGCTACCTCCATCGTCGCGATCACTTCCCTCAGTCTCATTGCGTGCGATTCGGGCGTGCCCGGAAACAGTGCCATTTCGGAGTCGGCGCTGTCCGCGGATCTCCATGTTCTGGCCGATGACTCGATGGGTGGGCGTCTCGTGGCGTCGTCGGGACTCGACCAAGCGTCGGCCTGGATCGCTGATCGCTTCGAGTCCCTTGGGCTCGCTCCGGCCGGTGACCGGGGCGGGTATTTTCAGCGCTTCGGGTTGGCCTGGTTCAGCCTGGGAGTGGGGAATCGGCTGACCGTGGAGGGCGCCGGTCCAAGTCGGACCCCGGGGCAGGGTTGGACGCCCTCAAATGCGGGAGTGAGCGGTTCTGCGAGCGGTTCGGTCGTCTTCGCTGGCTTCGGGATCGTCGAACCGCGCTTGGACCATGACGACTACCAAGGCGCCGATGTGAATGGCCGTATCGTTCTCATGCTGGAACGGGAGCCCGGCGTGGCGGACCCGAGCAGTCCCTTCGACGGAATCGTAACTGCGGAGGCGTCGCGGACATGGCGGAAGGTCCTGGCCGCACAGGAGCGGGGCGCGACGGCTGTGCTGTTCGTCAGGGACATACACAACCGCGAGGACATCAACGACTGGCCAGCTGTCCATAATGGTGCGTGGCCGGATGAGCCTCGCCGCATCGAGCGGTTCACCCTTGAGGCGTGGGCAGAACAGATCACGATCCCTGCCGCGCAGATTTCCGCAGAACTTGCCGCGACGCTCGTAGAAGGCTCTGGTCGCACGCTCGAGGAACTCGCGGTTGAAGCCGAGAGTGCCGAGGGGGGCCTCGGGGTGGTGGACCTCGGAAGCGCCCGTGCTGACCTCCGCACCGAGGTCGAACGCCATGTGTCGCCGGGTACCAATGTGCTCGCCATGATCGAAGGCTCGGACCCGGACCTGCGTGACGAAGTCGTCATCATCGGGGCCCATCACGATCACAACGGCATGGATGGGGAAGTCGTCTACAACGGCGCAGACGATGACGGATCTGGGACGGTCGGCGTACTCGCGATTGCGGAGGCGTATGCGCAGGCAGCAGCCAGCGGAGATTTGCCCGCGCGCAGTGTCATCTTCGCGATTTGGGATGCTGAAGAAAGGGGGTTGCTCGGGGCCTGGTACTACACGCAGCGGCCACTATTTCCGCTTCAGAGCACGGTGGCGAACCTCAACATGGACATGATCGGCCGGCACGAGGAGGTGCCCACCGACGGAGGTGGTCGCTTCCGTGGCCTCGACGTACAGAGTGCGGAGTCCAACTCGAATGCGACGAACATCCTTGGCTATTCCTACACGCCCGAGCTCGTGCAGATCGTTCAAGATGCGAACCGGTTCGATCTGACGCTTCGGCTTCGTTACGACAACAGTGCGTCGAACCTGCTACGGCGGTCCGACCACTGGCCGTTCCTACAGAGTGGGGTGCCCGCCGTCTGGTTCCACAATGGACTCCACCCGGACTACCACACGCCGAACGATACTCCGGACCGCATCGAGTACGAAAAGATGACCCGGATCGTGAAACTCGTTCACGAGACGAGCTGGTCCTTGGCGAACGCCGTCGGACGGCCCGGTTTGGCTGGAATGGGATCGAGCCCTCCGTCCTGACCCCGTCAGCTATCCGTCGCGCGGAGCCGTCCACATTAACGCAGCGACAGAGCGAGCCGGACCGTCACAGTTGGCGTCTGAGAATCCGTCGAAGGATCCAACCCGCCGAAAATCCTCACGGATCACGCCGGGCAGTCTTCCGTTACCAGTCAGCACATCGATCGGGCCACCGCGAAAGAACTGTGATTTGTCCTCGGTCCTGGTACAGTGCATCTCGATGTACGCTCGGACGTAACCTGCACGGACGATTCGGAAATCACCAAGCGTCGGCTCGTCGGGTGGTGCAAGGTTCGCCAGAGCGAATTCCTCGAATTCTCTCTCGGGTGCCCCTGGTGTGAGGGGCTCCTTGGGTGAGTCACCGGGGAGAGGGATTCTCCAGTGACCTGTACTCACCGAGATGTGCGCGTTCAGGATGTTCTGTATTCGATCGCGAAATTCATGGTCGATGTAGATGCGATGTTCTGCCCAGGATGCATATGCGACCACAGCACCTGCCTCCACTGTAGGCAGGACGTGAACCGCACCGTCGCTTAGGGCGACCAACTCGGAAGACGTCACGACGGCCGAGTCGTCCGACAGGTCGTCACTGCGCGGAGCGCATGCCGCCACCGAGGCCATGGCAAACACCACCAAGGCCAACTGCCTAAACATTGGGGGAAGCGAGGGACTCACGCCCCGGCTCGGGCTCCGATGTACGCCTTGATTGCCGCGTATTGTCCCGGCCCATCCAGTCCGGCCTCGTGGATTACGACATCGCCGGTTCCAGATCCCAGGAAGTGTCCGTGCATGAACGGGTGTTGGGTGTGGGCCCGTCCGAGTCCAGAAGCGACCCATCGGTACATGGTAGGGAGTGTGAAGCCGGTGATGCCCATGGCCCGCTGCGCTAATTCCTCCCCGTAGATGTCAGCCTTCTCCGCGTCATCGAGTCGATCGAACAACTCGGGACTCGAGACGTATACAGCCTCGACGTCGATCCCGTCTTCGAGGAGCCGAGGGAGGGCGCTCTGAACGAAGGCGATGGCGACCCCTGATCCTTGGAGAACCACCGTTACGTCAGCTTCACCGCGTGCCTCGCGGAGCTTGTAGACGCCTTTCGTCGCCTCAAAGGCCGGCGCGAGTCCAAGTCCTTCCCGGTCGAGCACTGGCTCTCCCGGTCGAGTCACAAACGGGATGATCACCGCCGGGGCGGCTCTGAATGCGGCCGCCACCAACGGCCATATCTCCTGAGGCTCCCATGGCGTGAGCGTAATGGCGGTGCCCGGCGGGTAGTTCTCGGCGTGCAGCTGATAGGCCTGGGGATCCGCGTGCGTCGGCCCGTCTTCGCCCGTCTTCATACCCGCATGGCCACACTGGAGAATGAAGGGCCGGTAGGGCCCTGGGTCGATCTCCTGCCGCATCTGTTGGCTGATCGCGTGTACACGCGCCGGGATGTGGCCGAGCGGCGAAATGAACGCACCGTAGGACGCACCGATTCCAACGTGGCGACCGAAACCGGAGATGCCCGACAGGATACATGCGAGACCGTCTTCGCAGATGCCACCCACGCTCAGCGAACGTGCGCCGAGATTGTTCTGGTAATGCCAGAAGCCCTCAGGGAAGCCCTTGGCGCCGCCCGATACGGCGGTGGAGTCCAAGAGGTCCGCTGCGCCGAGGAGCACGCCTCCGCCAGATGCGTTGTTCAGGTAGCCGAAGACCGCACCGAGTTGCGTCCGGAGCGGCTTCTTCGAACCAATCTCCAACTGGAGTTCGGGCGGTGTCTCATACGGCTTGGCCACATGCAGGATACCGTCGAGCGTCGCAGCACCGGGGCGAGGACCGCGGCCGAAGGCGTTCAGCCGTTCGCGCGAGGTCGTCAGGCGATCTGACATCTCACCACAGAGAGTGGTGTCAGCTTCGAGCTTTCCTCGGATGCGGGTCAACGTGTCCCAATAACATGCTTCGACTTCTTCCAGGCTGGACGGATCGTCGGGTGTGGCGAGGTCCGCTGCTTCGTCTCCGAACAGAGGCGTCATGGTCTCTCGCCACGCGTCGCTCCCCATCTTGTGTCCACCACCGTGCGACTTCTTTCCGGTGATGCCGTAATGCCATCCCTTCTCCGTCCGGTACACCACGGCGGTTGGCTGGCCGTTATCGAATTCGAGCGCTCGCTTCTGGCCGGTCATCACCTGACCCATGTCGAAGCCATCCTTCACGTGCACGACGTTCCAGTCATGCAGGTAGAAGAACTCCATGGGATCCCACTGCACGTATTCGCCCGGCGCGTCACCCTCGCGTGTCACTTGGTCTGAATCGATGGAGGCTTGGTTCCAATCCAAGTGGCAGATCGCGTTGGACAATCCCGAGGCACCGGCGGACGCGACGACCTCGTAGACCCGGCCCGGTGTGAGTCCGCCTTCGCCTTCGATCATATGGACGTACGGGGCGTTGTCGCCGTAGTAGTCAGCTGCGCCAAAGGCGAGCCCGATCGAACTGCCCATGCCTACGCCTGACGGACCCGTGGCCAGCCGCACGAAGGGGGTCATGGGTGTCGGGTGTCCGTCGAGCGCCTTCGCGTTGAATTGCTCAAACAACGGTGCCCCATGCGTGGGGTTTTTGCGGAAGCCGAGGAGGTCTTCGAGCCGCAAGCGCAGACGGTCTTCGGTGGGGAGGAGGTCACGGTTGCCGAGGCGCGCCACTTCGTCGCGAAGCGCCCACATGCCGTACAGGCCCGTCGCTTTGTGCCCCGCCGCAAAGGAGATTATGTCCGCGTCGTGTCGGTTCGGATCCCCCACGTCGTAGTCCATGGTACCGAACAACAGAGCCGTGAGGACGTGCCCCACCGAGACGGAGCCACCGGGGTGGCCGGACTGATGGAAATTGAACTGCGTCGCCACGATCGATCGATAGATCATGTCGAAGCGAGTCATGATCGTGAGGGATTCGCTCGATGCGATGCCATCGTCCGTGGAATCGACTTCCACCCAATCAGCCCTGCGGGGTCCGAAGGCTCGGCTCATGATTCTGCGGCAACTGTCATGGGTGTGGTGCCCTTTATTCACTACCTGTCCCTAGAAAGATACACGGGACGCGGCGGCTTCCCAGGGGCTATGTTGTCGCCATGGATCTGATGATTTCCGAGGCCGCCCGGGCCGAACTGCCAGCGGCATATTTGCAGCTGTTCGTGACGCTCGGCCTGGCACTTCTGTGCGCGATTTTGCATGCGCAGTATAGGAAGCCCTATTTCGCGCTGTGGGCGGTAGCTTGGCTTCTGTACGCCACACGCATCGGGTCGATCGTCATGTTGGTCCAGACCGGTGTGTCGTGGTGGCTCTTCTGGCATCAAGTCGTCACAGGGTGGACGGCGATCGCGCTCCTCTGGGCCGCGCTCGTTTTTTCGCAGCGGACGGCTTGGCGGACCTGGTATTGGCTGGCGGTGGCTGTTCCGCTGGTGTGGTCGTATGTGGCCATCTACATGCTGGAGTCGTTCTTCTGGTCCGCCGGGCCGATGGTGGTGTTTCTGAGCCTGACCACCGCCTGGACGGCGTGGGCTTTTCTACGCTACGACCGGCTCGTGGGTTCTCCGGCGGCGCGCTTTCTCGTAGCGGTACTCGTGTTGTGGGCCATCCACCATCTGGACTACCCGTTCCTACGTGCCCAGGGCGCGTGGAATCCGTGGGGGTACTACCTCGACATCTTCTTCGAGATGGGAATGGGGTTGGGAATTCTCTTCTTGGTCCTTGAAGACCTGGACCAGGGGTTACGTACGCTGACGTCCTTGTCCGGAGAACTCCAAGGGCGGGGTGTGGACGGCGAACCGATGGCCGAAGCCGTGCTCAGGCGGGCGCTTTCCTTAAGGGGCGTGGATGGCTCGGCTCTGTACCTCTCGACTCCCTCCGGGGGAGCGTTCGTGCATGGCGCTGGGGTGGCGGCACTCTGGCCGTACGAAGGAGCGCCTGGCCCGGCGCTAGAGAGCTCCGAGTGGGTCCAGTCAACGGGTCTTCCAGCGCTCGAGCGAAAGCCCGATGAAAGCGGACGGATCGGGTGGAGTCATGCGTACACGGCTGCCTTACCCGTCATCCGAGACGATGACGTCGTCGGGGCGCTCGTAGTCGTAGGTCAGGCTCGTGATCCGTTCACGGTGCTCGACAACCGCTTTCTCTTGGCGTTTGGACAGCAGGTGGGAGCGGCGCTCGAGAATGAAGATCTCCACCGGAGTTTGGAGTCACGTACCGAAGAGCTAGAGCGGTTGCAGGCACGTATGATCCATCAGCACGAAGAGGAGCGGAACCGGTTGTGGCGCGAGTTGCACGATGAGACCGCTCAGGTCCTTGCCGCTCTGAATCTCCAACTAGGGCTCCTCGAGGAGCGAGCGGACGCGAGTATGGCGCAGGGACTCGACCGGGCGAAGAACTTGGTCGCCGAAGGGATCAAGAGTATCCGAAGCGTGACGCGAAACCTCCGTCCCATGGCCCTGGACGACTTAGGACTGATCCCGTCCCTTCGTGCCCTGGTGAGGGACTTCCAGAGCGACGATGCATTTGTTGTGAACGTTTCAGCACCCGCGACGGTCCCTGCGCTGCATCCGGATGCCGAGTTGGTTCTCTACCGTGCCCTCCAGGAAGCGCTCTCGAACGCCGTGCGCCACGCCCAGTGTTCACGCGTCGAGGTTTCACTTGTCGTCGAGGACGAGCAGGTTCGTCTGTCCGTCCACGACAATGGAACGGGAATCCCGGAGGACGCGCTCGGGAAGCTACGCAGTCGGGGCGGCCTGGCTGGCTTGAGGGAACGGATCGTCGGAGTGCGGGGTGACTTCCAAGTCGGCAACCATGAGGATGGAGGTGTCGTACTTCGAGTCGGCGTCCCGAAAGTTCAGACTGAGGATGAGAAGTGAGTGAAGGATTGAGAGTTGTTATTGCGGACGACCACACGGTGGTGCGTCAGGGAATCCGAATCGTCCTCGAGGAGGTCCCTGGGCTCGAAGTCGTGGGCGAGGCCGGTGATGGAGCAGGGGCTCTGCGATTGATCGCGAAATTCAAGCCAGACGTGGCCGTACTCGACGTGACCATGCCCGAGAAAACTGGGCTCGAAGTCGCGAAGGAATTGCGCGAGTCCGACAGCGACATAGGCATCCTGATTCTCTCCATGCACGACGACCCCGAATACGTGCTGCAGGCCGTGCGTGCGGGGGCGGACGGGTATGTCCTCAAAGACGTGGCCCCTTCTGAACTCCGCGATGCCATTCAGGCCGTGGCGAGCGGCAAAGAGTTCTTTGCCGAGCGCGTCACGCATCAGCTGAGTGTGGGGCTTCGCGAGGAATTGGAGCGCGAGCAGAGACGGATTCGCATCGGGAGCCTGACGGGCAGAGAAGTTGAGGTTCTGGTCCGGATCGCGGATGGAAATACCAACCGTGAGATCGGCGAAGAGCTCGGGATCAGTCCGCGCACGGTGGAAACCCACCGTGAGCGTGTTATGGCGAAGCTGCGGGTGCGCACTGTCGCCGGCCTGACGCGCCTCGTTGTGGAGTATGGCCTCGGCCAGACGTAGATCTCCCTTTCACGACGCCCGTGGGGATAAACCTGTAGGGGATTCCACCCACTGAAAATGAGGTAACTCTCCGCATTACAATGGGTCCGCTGAATTTCTAGCTTGGAACTGTCGGGTTACGATTCCATTCGAGAGATCTTCCATGCGTACCACGCTCAGGACTGCCCCGGTTCTCGGGAGCGTCTTCTTTTCGATAGCATCACTCGCGCTCGCGCTTCCCGTTGCGACCGCGGCCCAAGCCACCGATCCCGAGACCGATACCCTGATTTATCGGGTCGATCCCATCACCGTCACCGGGACGCGTGGTCCGCGGGAGGTATCAAAAACGCCCCTGCCAGTTTCCGTGATCCAGCGTCGTGACCTTAGTCAGCAGCAGCCGAATACGGTCAGTGATCTCTTCCGTACGCTTCCGGGCCTCGACGTGGCGGGAGTGGGTGTGAACCAAGGCCGTCCACAGATCCGCGGGCAGCGGGGTCAACGCATTCTGCTGCTGTCCGACGGCATGCGTCTCAACAACTCCCGGAGACAACAAGATTTTGGTGAACTTCCGGCGCTGGTGGATGTGAATGGCGTCGAGCGGGTCGAGGTCATTCGCGGCCCGGCCTCCGTGTTATACGGATCGGATGCGATCGGGGGTGTGGTGAACATCATCTCTCGCCTCCCAATGGTGGACGGGCTGCACGGTACCGCGTCCATGCGGTACGGTGGCGTAGAGAGCCAGAAGGCCGGCTCCTTCCGGACCTACGGTCGATTCGGAGCTATCACGCTCCGGGCCGGCGGCACGTACCGAGAGGCTGAGGCCTACGTGGCTCCGTCTGGCTCCTTCGGCAACATCACGCTCTCCGACGACGCCCTCGTGGTCGGAACAGGCACTCAGGATCAGAGCTTCGACTTCCGATTGGGTTATGACGCGGGTGGCACCCACTCGATGTTCGGCAATATCGAGCGCTACGAGGCCGAAAATTCCGGCTTCGGCGCGGTGGATCCGGTTCTTTACGACCCGGCAGGCTCGCCTATCAACATCACCTATCCTTATCAGAATTTCACGAAATTCTCCACCGGCTACCGGGCGCAGCAGCTGACGACTCCGTTCGCGGATCAGTTCGAGATCTTGGCCTACGGTCAGCAAAATGACCGGCAGCTGAGCTTCGATATCGGTCCGTTCGGCATCGGCCCGGGGATGGCCATGTCGATCAATACGCTCAACTCGACCGAGATCCGCTCGTACGGCTTCAGAGCGGAGGCCCGAAAGCTCGCGACCCAACGTCTTCTTCTCACGTATGGAGTCGACGTTTGGCGGGACGGGGTCACCGGCACGGATGAAGGTCTAACGACAATGACGGGCTTCGGTCCGACACCAATGGAGATCGTGGACAACACACCCCAACTGCCGGAAGCGACTTATTTCAGCGCAGGGCTCTTCGGCCAGGGTGAGGTCCAGGCCACGGACCGCCTTTCCTTCGTAGCCGGCGCGCGCTGGCAGCACGTCAACGCCAAGACCTTCGCGACTGCCGGTTTGGAGGACCAGGCGCCTCTTGATATCACAGACGGTACTGTGGTTGCCGCATTGAACACTCTGTTCGAAATCTCGGACGCCGTCACCTTGGTCGGTACCGTGGGCCGGGGTTTCCGCTCGCCCAATCTGATTGAGCGCTTCTTTGACGGAGCGACACCAGAAGGCAGTGGTTATCAAGTCAGGAATCCGGAACTCGCGCCGGAGTCCAGCCTGAACTTCGACCTGGGTGTTCGCTTCCGGGAAGGTCGTCTCGCCCTCGAGGCCTTCGGTTTCCGGAACAAGTTGGAGGGTGGGATCCGGATCGAAGCTCTGGGCACTGAGGTCGGCGGATTCCCGGCGTTCCGTAACGTGAATGTCGACGAACTTCTCTTCCGGGGGATCGAGTTCTCGGCGGACTATCAGATCGGCTCGGGCCTCTCCGCCTCAGGCAACCTCACCTGGATGGATGCGGACAACGTTCTCGACGTTGAAAACCCGGTCGGGGAGACCTTCTCCAGCAAGGTCACCGGCAAACTACGCTACGAAGCACCGTCAGACCGCTTCTGGTTGTCTGGTGATGTCCGGCACAATGGAGACCAGCTCGAAGTCGACTTTGGGGCCAACAATCCGGTCGGGGATCTGATGCCATCGTTCACCGTATTCAGCGTCCGAGGCGGCATCACGGTCTGGGAATCGGATTCAGGCATGAGTCACCGACTGAACCTGGCCCTGACCAACCTGACGAACGTGCTCTACGCCGAGTTCTCGAACGTGGGCTTCTTCCGGCCCGAGCCGAAGCGCAACCTGACGCTTACTTGGGACGTCTCCTTCTAGGGTGAATAGGGCGGGTGGCCTCCGGGCCATCCGCCCACCCCTCCTTTCCACAAGGCTGAACCATGCCGGGTTTTGTTTCCTACATCCCGATTGCCACCACCGTCATAGCGCTTTTCTTCGCTCCGGTGGTGTTCTTGCGTTGGAGGAGCCGCAAGCCGGCTCCGCACCTCTTCTGGTGGGCGCTCGGTATCGCCATGTTCGGTGTTGGAACGTTGACCGAGTCGCTGACGACACTCTTCGGGTGGAATGAGGTCGTCTTCCGGAGCTGGTATATCTCAGGCGCTCTTCTAGGTGGAGCACCGCTGGCCCAGGGCACGGTTTACCTGATGTTCAAGCGGAAGACCGCCAACCGGATGACCGTTGTGCTGGTGCTCGCGATCCTCGCAGCCTCCACGGCCGTCTTACTGTCCCCCATCAACTATGACGCAGTGGAAGCGTATCGGTTGACCGGCCGTGTCATGGAATGGCGTCAAGCCAGGCTGTTCAGCCCATTTATCAACATCTATGCAGCTATTTTCCTGATCGGCGGGGCCGTGCTGTCAGCCTGGCGCTTTCGGTCGGATTCTACGGCCAGGCATCGCTTCACCGGGAACTGCTACATCGCGATGGGAGCATTGCTGCCGGGGATCGGCGGGACGGCCACCCGATTCGGGCACACTGAGGTGCTTTACGTGATGGAGTTCCTGGGGTTGATCCTGATCTGGATCGGATATCGATACAACGTCGGGCCGGGTTTGAGGGGCGCACCTGTCCCCGACATCGAATCAGGTGCACTCGACTCTGGCGGACTTGAGAGAGAGCCCGCGGCCGTGTAAGGCGCGGAACCGGGCGGCTTTTACTTCTTCTGGCCCAACTTCAGCCACGTGAACGGGTCTGGCCCTGGAGTCTTGTCCCCAGGTTTCTGTGGCCGGGGACGCTTCGGGCTCTTGGGCGGTCGCGGCGCGCCGGTACCCGGTACTTTGAATTTACCCATGGGTCTTCTCCTTTTTTCTGACTCTACGCAGTGTGGGCGCGGGAGGGTTCAGAAGTACCAGGTCACGGACCGGCAGCCGATGCCAGGCACCGCGCCGTATTCGGAGCCGAGTTCTGCCGGACCCGTTGGCCCAGCCCCCAACCCAGTGAACGTGCCGAGACGCAACGAAGCCGACCCCGATGCAGATCAGGAAATGCCCGGTGCAACCAACACCCTTTCGCCCCACTCCCACGTCGGGGATACTTCTGGTCCGCCGATCTCAGAAAGCACGGCGGGAAGACCATACCGGGAGATGCGAAGATGGGAATCGTGACGAAAAGAGCCGGAATTCTGCTCCGATGCGCTGCCTTGGCGGCTATCATGGCGCTACTGCCGCTCAGCGCCGCCGCGCAGGAAGAAGCCGACGAGCCGGAGGACCGCAGCAAGCAGGACCTCCCGCTCGAGGGGTGGGATGAAAATCGATGGATGTCCATCGACCTGACGGAAGGGTCGTGGATCTCCGTCGACGTGAGCCCGGACGGCCAAACCATCGCTTTCGACCTGTTGGGCGATCTCTACACGATCCCCATCGATGGCGGAGACGCGACCCAGATTACGACTGGTATGGCCTTCGATGCGCAGCCGCGCTTCTCACCCGATGGTTCGCAGATCGTCTTCACGTCCGACCGCGATGGCGGTCAGAACATCTGGATCGCAGCCGCGGATGGCTCGAACCCCACGCAGATCTCGAAGGGAAGCTCCAACCGGGCCGAGTCACCGGAGTGGACCCCGGATGGCGACTACATCGTCGCGTCCATGGGTGGCTTTCGCGGTGGTGGCCCGCCGGTTCCGCAGCTCTTCCACGTGGACGGCGGTTCGGGCATCAAGATCTTCCGGGGTGAGGGGCTGAGGAAGTCACTCGGCTCCGCACTGACCCCGGACGGTCGCTACATCTGGTTCTCCCGTCGTCAAACGACGCGGGATTGGGACTACAACGCCCAGCTCCCTGCCTACCATATCGCGGTTTACGACCGCGAGACCGGCAACACGTTCACACGTGTCTCGCGCTATGGTGGGGCGTTCCGGCCCACGCTTTCTGCTGACGGACTCAATCTGGTTTACGGCACACGACATGAGGACCAGACCGGCCTCATGATCCGGGACCTCGAGACGAGCGAGGAGCGCTGGCTCGCCTACCCGGTCCAACACGACGACCAGGAGTCGCGCGGCACGCTCGACGTTTTGCCTGGTATGTCGTTCACTCCTGACGGCTCCGCGCTGATCGCATCGTACGGCGGGAAACTCTGGAGCATCCCTGTAGCCGGTGGCGACGCGGTGGAGATTCCTTTCCGTGTGCAAACAGAAGTGGAGGTCGGTGCGCTCGTCGACTTCGACTACCCAATCGAGGACACGCCGACCTTCACGGTGCGACAGATCCGTGACGCCGTGCCCTCACCGTCCGGGGAGATGATCGCGTTCAGTTCCCTAGATCGGTTGTGGACCGCGAACATGGACGGTACGGACCCGCGAGAGGTGCTCGACGACGACGTGGACTTGATCGCACAGTTTCCGGCCTGGTCAGCCGACGGAGAGTGGCTCGCCTTTACCTCGTGGGACGGCAACTCCGGATCGATCTACAAAGTGCAGCCGGATGGCGACGAGCTGACGCGACTGGCCGTCTCCGAAGACCACATCTTCGTCGGGCCAGTGTGGGGTCCTGGCGGTCAGCGCATCGTTGCTTCCAGCGGACCCGCACGGGACTTCGTCGAGAACTCCGGCCCAGGAGCGTCGGCCAGCGCGCTCCGCGACCTGGTTTGGGTACCGGCGGACGGCGGGGCCGTGACGACGATCGCACCACTGCTGGGCCGCGGCGATCCACACTTCGTCACGAGCCAGGTGAACCGCATCTACATGTACTCGGACGGCGACGGACTCATCTCCATCCGCTGGGACGGAACGGACCAGCGTGCATACGTGAAGGTGCGGGGCGAGACACCGCGGGGCTCTACCGAAGGCATGAACGCGAACATGATCCGCATGGCCCCGGTGGGAGACCAAGCGCTCGCCGAGATCAACGGACAGCTGTACACGGTGACGGTTCCAGTCATTGGTGGTGACGTAGCGACGATCTCGGTGTCGAACCCGGATAACGCACAGTTCCCGTCCCGTAAGCTGACCGACATGGGTGGGGAGTTCCCCGCATGGAGTGCCGACGGCCGCACCGTCCACTTCTCGCTCGGAAACGCCTTCTTCAGCTACGACCTCGATTCGGCAGACGCCTTCGACGCAGAGCAAGAAGCCGAAGACGAAGAGGAAGTAGACGACGAGGCGAGCGATGAGGACGAAGAAGAGGACGAGGGCTTCGTGCCCCCCGAGGTCCGAGTCGTCATCGAGGCCGAGCGTGACATCCCCGAAGGGACAGTCGTCCTGAGCGGCGCGCGCATCGTTACGATGGACGGCGACGAGGTGATCGAGCGGGGTGACATCGTCATCCGCAACAACCGCATCGAGGCAGTCGGACCCACTGGGAGCGTCAACGTACCGGGTGGAGCCGAGGTCATCGACGTGTCCGGGAAGACGATCCTACCTGGCTACGTCGACACGCACGCGCATCTGCGACCGGCGTTTGGCATGCATCGTTCCGACCTGTGGATCTACCTGGCCAACCTGGCCTACGGCGTGACCGCCACGAGGGATCCGCAAACCGGCACGACCGATGTGCTCACCTATTCGGACCTCGTGCGAACCGGCGACATCCTTGGCCCCCGGGTCTATTCGACCGGACCCGGAGTCTTCTGGCAGGAGTCCATCAAGAGCCTCGATCACGCTCGCGACCTCATGCGTAAGTACGCCGACTACTACGACACCAACACGATCAAGATGTACGTGGCGGGTAACCGTCAGGAGCGGCAGTGGATCATCGAGGCGGCACGTGAGAATCGTCTCATGCCGACCACGGAAGGCTCGCTGAACCTCAAGCAGAACCTCACCGAGACAATCGATGGGTATCCGGGACTCGAGCACTCTCTCCCGGTCTACCCAGTGTTCGACGACTATGCGCAGCTCTTTGCCACCACCGGCCGTGTATACACACCGACGTTGCTCGTGGCGTACGGTGGGCCGTGGTCGGAGAACTACTTCTACACGAACGAAAATCCCCACGACGACGCGAAGCTGCGGCGCTTCACACCGCACTCCGTGATTGACGGGGCCACCCGCCGACGCGGTGGTCCGCCGCAGACCGGCACGGCTGGATGGTTCCGCGACGAGGAGTACGTCTTCCCAGACCACGCGCGCTTCGTGGCCGATCTGGTCGCGGCGGGCGGTAAGGTGGGAGTGGGCAGCCACGGGCAACTCCAGGGGCTCGGGTACCATTGGGAGCTGTGGGCGATGGCTTCCGGTGGCATTTCGAACCACGACGCGCTGCGTGCGGCGACGATCTTCGGCGCTGAGGCCATCGGACTGGACCAGGACATCGGCAGCATCGAGACCGGGAAGCTTGCCGACTTGGTAATTCTGAACGCGAACCCACTGGAGAACATCCGCAACACGAACACCGTGGACCGCGTGATGATGAACGGCCGGCTATTCGACGGCTCCACCCTCAGTGAAGTATGGCCGCGTCAGCGCGACATCGCGCCGCTGTGGTGGTGGGACAAGGATCCGACCGGCCTGCCGGGCGCGCATAACTAGCACTCCCTACTTCCAAAAGCAGAGGGGCGGCATCGCTGACGCGATGCCGCCCCTCGTTTTATGGATAGGAACTCCAACGGCTCTGATGAGGCGGGAAGGCCGTGAGGAAGGGGTGTCACTAGGGGCGCAAGCGAGCGGCCGCGTGGCCGAAGGTGTTCGGACAGACTGGAGGCGGGCGGCTCAGTCGTCGAAGTCGGCGGGCAACGACGGGTCCAACATAAAATCTGGGATGGACTCGGCCTGGGTAGGATCGAAGGCCGGGACCTGGTCGAGGAGGAAGTCTCCTTGAGGTGGCCCACGGGTGGGTCGGTGAGGAAGGCGAGAATGTTCATCTGGCCACCACACGCGGGACACAGAAGCGGCAGCACCTGGTAGATCCGAGCGAGCAGAGTGGCCCAAGGAACGCTGTCAGCGACGTCAGAACAGTGGTCGCCTCTTGACCCGTGATTGCCGCCGGGTCTGCGTCGGCGGTGATCGTCAGGGTGCGTCGAGCCTCCTAGCGGAGAGGCATTTTGGACGCCCGTGCTCGAAAACGAATGCGAGCGCCTTGAAGACTCCCGCGAGATGGAAGAAAAAATGATGTCGGACAGTCGAGGGCAAGCGGCAATGTCGGGCTGTCACGACCGGGTGAAGGAGGGGCGGCGCGAGATCTCCGAGGTCGAAGCCTGATCGCGATATTTGCCCTTGTCCCCTAAATTGTCATTCCGCCGAGTCACCCGGGCGCCGGCCGTGCAGCCAAGACAGCGTTCATCCCCGAGAGGTTTCAATGCCGCAGTATTCGTTCAGTGTCAACGGTGAAGTGCACAGCTTGGATGTTCCGGAGGACATGCCACTGATGTGGGTACTCCGGGACGTACTGGGCCTGACGGGCACCAAGTTCGCGTGCGGTGGGAATCTGTGCGGCGCATGCACCGTGCATGTGGACGGGTCGCCCGTCCGATCGTGCTCGCGGCGCATGTCGGGTGTCGAAGGACGAGCCGTGACCACGATCGAGGGCTTGTCGCCCGACGGGCTGAACGCCCTCCAGCGCGCTTGGATTGCAGAAGGTGTTCCCCAGTGCGGGTACTGTCAGTCGGGTCAGATCATGACCGCCGCGGCGCTCCTCGCCGAGAATCCCGATCCCACGGACGACGAGATCGACACGGCGATGCTCCGCAACATCTGCCGGTGCGGGACTTATCAAAGAATTCGGAAAGCCATTCACCGCGCGGCGAAGGAGGGCTGATCATGTCCGAACAACAGAGCGCTTCCGTGACCAACATTTCTCGCCGCACCATGCTCAAGACGCTCGGCCTCGCCGGCGGCTTCGTCGTAGCTGTGACGTTGGTGCCGAAAGGCATGCGCTCTCTCCGAGCGAGGCCGACCCATGACGGACTTTCCCCGTCGATCTACCTCGCGATCGACGAGGATGGAACCGTGCATGCATACATCCACCGGGTTGAAATGGGGCAGGGCACCCGCACTGGACTGACCCAGATTCTCGCCGACGAGTTGGAGGCGGACTGGGACCGGATCCACGTGGTGCCGACCTACGGCGACGTGAGGTTCGGAAGCCAAAACACCGATGGATCCACGTCGATTCGAAACTTCTACGATGCGTTCCGACAAGCGGGTGCCTCGGCTCGACGCATGTTGGAGGAAGCGGCGGCGACCGAGTGGGGTGTGGACCGCAGCCAGGTCGAGGCTCGGAACCATGAGGTCCACAACGCGGCCACGGGTGAAGCTCTGGATTACCGCGAGCTCGTCGAGGCCGCGGCCTCGATGGACGTTCCGGATCCCGAGTCACTCACCCTGAAGACCCGTGAAGAACACAGGTACATCGGTCATCCCATTCCCAACCTCTACGGGGAGCAGTTCGCGACCGGATCATCGGTCTTCGCTCAGGACGTGCGCAGAGAAGGCATGGTCTATGCGGTCGCAGCGCGTCCTCCGGTGGTCGGTGGCAAGCTGATCGGGTACGACCGGGAGGCAGCCCTGGCTGTGCCCGGCGTGTCGGACGTGGTCGAATTGCCCGAGATGGAGGAGGGATGGGGATTCCAGCCTCTCGGGGGCGTAGCGGTGATTGCGGACAACACATGGGCCGCGATCCGTGGTCGCGAAGCGTTGAATGCCAGCTTCGAGGGCGGGGTCAACGCCACCTACGACACCGCCGAATACGAGCAGTCACTCTGGGCTTCGATTGATGCGGGTGGCACGGAGACCTACGGTCGCGGAGACGCGGATGCTGCCCTGGAAGCGTCGGACAGACGGATCAGCTCCGATTATTTCGTGCCGCACCAGCACCACATCCCAATGGAGCCGCCCGCCGCCACGGCGGAGTGGGACGGCGACGACCTGAAGATCTGGACCTGCTGCCAGGATCCACAGGCGGTGCAGAACACCGTGGGTCCCTACGTCGACAAGAAGCCGGAAGACATCTATGTCGAAGCGACGCTGCTCGGCGGTGCCTTCGGCCGGAAGTCCAAGCCAGATTTCGCGGTCGAGGCTGCCATCCTGGCGAAGCACGCCGGAAAGCCGGTGAAGATGATCTGGACCCGAGAGGATGACATCCGGCACGGCTTCTACCACGCGATCTCCACCCAGCGGATCGACGTCGGTCTCGACGCGTCCGGAAGAATCAGTGCATGGGACCACAGAGCGGCGTACCCGTCCTTTATGGAGACGGCTTCACGTCAGCCGACCGACGCTGCCGCCAGCTTCGAGGTCGCGCCGATCATGCAACAACCGTTTGCGATTCCCCACATGCGGATTCGTTCCGGAGACGCGAAAGCACACGTCCGGGTCGGGTGGCTGCGCTCTGTTACGAGCATCCAGCACGGCTTCGCGGTGGGCTCGATGGTGGACGAAATCGCCGAAGTGACCGGGCAGCGTCCTGACGAGGTCTGGTTCGAACTCTTCGGCTCGGTGCTGTCGGGTGCGGAGTTGAGCGATGCCGACCGCCCCGAGCCGCGGCCCCTCGTGGCCGAGCGACTGAGCGCGGTCTTTCGCCGCGTTGTCGAGATGTCCGACTACGGGCGGGCGTTGCCCGACCGGACCGGTATCGGGTTGGCCGCGTGGACCAGCTTCGGGAGCTTCACTGCCGCGGCGTTGGAGGTGACGGTCGGCGAGGGCGGTGAAGTGCGCGTGCCCCGTGCCTGGACCGCGATCGACTGTGGTCTGGCGGTCAGCCCGGACCTCGTCAGGGCACAGATGGAAGGAGCCGTCGTCTTCGGCCTGTCGATCGCGCTGCACGGCGAGCTTACCGTGAAGAACGGAGCAGTGGTCCAGGACAACTTCGACAACTACAAGGTGTGCCGCATTCGAGAGGCACCGGAAGTCGAGGTCGCGCTCTTCGAGAACGAACACCCCCTGGGCGGGGCCGGAGAGCCAGGTGTTCCGCCGGTGGCACCCGCTCTGACCAGTGGGATTTTCGCGGCGGTCGGCAAGAGGATCCGCCGTCTGCCTCTTGGGGATCAGCTCACGGAGTAGCCGATCAAGCGACGCAGGGTACGCACGATCACTTCCACTGCACTGAGGAGCAGCACGCATGTTCAAGCGCCTGAACGTCACCACCGCGATCGCTCTCCTGATCGCTGCGTGCGGTCCGCCGCCGCCGCCCCACGGGTAGCTACGACTTCACCGTTGTGGCGGAAGGGATAACGGTCAACGGACTCCTCACGATCCGCGGTTCGTCGAAGGAGAACTACGCCGGGAGCATCGACTCTGACATGGGGTCGGCGATGATGACCCAGATTGAGATCGATGGGCAGACGATGTCGTTTTACATCGCCGAAGCGGATATGAGCGGTGAGGTCGAGTTCGACAGCACCGACTTCAACGGTGGAATGAGCGGCGGGATGGGGACTGCGAGCTTTCGCGGAACTAAGCGCGAATGAGGTTGATCTGCTGAACGCTTTAGCGCGACCGGCGCGGGGACTCGTCGCGTGATCTCGACCGCACTTCTCACCCTGGTCTCTATTTGTTGTGGAGAGGCAGGCTCCTCACGGTGCGAGGGGCGGTTCGACTGAGCGAAGAATGCGGACTCTCGCAAGGCTTCGTGGGGTTGGCCGTGTTGGGGGGTCGGCACCGACCTGCCCGAAGCTCGGTAACGCCCTTCCCGACTCCCGATTGTCTGCGGCTCGTGTGCGCCCTAAAGTGCATCTTCGACGATGGGCGGAAGGGGTCTGCATGGATCCGTTCCGACCCATCTGCCATGCGAAACAGCAACCCACGGAGTGGTCCATGCGATCGCGGACAACGTCACGACGCCTGATTCCCCTTCTCGCCCTCCTCTTCTTTCCGGCGGTTCCCGAGTCCGCAGCGGCGCTCGTTACACAGGACGCTCCCGTGGAGGACACCGTCAAGAAGGCCACGAAAGGGCTTCCCCTCGAGCCGGGCCGCCGCCTCGACTACACGGCGACCGAGGGAAGTTGGATGTCGGTGGACGTGAGTCCCGATGGATCGACCATCGTGTTCGATCTGCTGGGGGACCTCTACACCATGCCGCTCGCGGGCGGTATGGCGACGCGGATTACATCCGGGATGGCCTACGACGCTCAGCCCCGATTCAGTCCTGACGGAGCGCGGGTCGTTTTCGTCTCGGACCGCACTGGCAAGGAGCAGATCTGGATCGTCTCTACCGACGGATCGGACAGCACCCAGGTCACCCAGGGAGGAAACGACGACTTCGTCTCTCCCGAGTGGACGCCCGACGGGGAGTACATCGTAGCCTCGAAGGGCGGCAGGAACCTGAAGCTCTGGTTGATCCATGCGGACGGAGGATCCGGGGTGGCGATGGTTCCCGAGCCAGAGGCCATGCACATGGCTGGTGCCGCGTTCGGGGCGGACGAGAACAAGGTCTGGTTCGCGCGCCGTCCGGGCCGTCACCAGTACAACGCGGTGTTCCCCAACTACCAACTGGCGGTTTACGATCGAGAGACGGGTGAGTCGACGACGATGACTTCCCGCTACGGGTCGGCCATCCGCCCGACGCTTTCGCCGGATGGGCAGTGGCTCGTGTACGCCACGCGACACGCCGGAGACACGGGGCTTCGCATTCGTCAGTTGGATACAGGCGAGGAGCGGTGGCTGGCGTACCCGGTACAGCGAGATGACATCGAGTCTTCGGCATCGATGGATGCCCTGCCGGGCCTGAGTTTCACTCCGGATTCCCGACACGTGATCGTGTCGTTCGGTGGAAAGATCTGGCGAGTTGCCGCCGACGGGAGTGGTCAGGAGGAGATTCCTTTCTCCGCCGACGTCGGACTGGATCTCGGTCCGGATATCCGCTTTGACTACGAGGTCGAGGACTCACCGACCTTCCTCGCACGTCAGATTCGTGACGCGGTGCCTTCGCCCGACGGAGAGCGCTTGGCCTTCACCGCTCTGGGCGACCTCTACGTGATGGACTTCCCGGAGGGTGATCCGCGCCGGATCGGCGAGATCGAGGATGCAGGGCAGCTCTTTCCCGTCTGGTCACCGGATGGAGATTGGGTGGCGTACGCCACATGGGACGACGCAGAGGGCGGCCACATCTGGAAGGCGAGGTCCGACGGGAACGGAAATCCGGTACAGCTGTCGCAGCGTGCCGCGATGTACGCGGACCTCACCTGGTCACCGGATGGCGAGCGCATTGTCGCATACCGCGCATCGGCTCGAGACATCCAGGAGAACCGAGGGGGCTTCGGTGGTGCTCTCGGCGCCGAGTTCATCTGGCTTTCGGATGAGGGAGGCGCGGCGACCGTCATCGGGCCGGTGGCCGGCCGTGCCGGCCTCCACTTCACGGAAGATGCCGAGCGGATCTGGGCCACAGCGGGCCAGCGCGGTCTCGTTTCCTTCCGGTGGGACGGCACGGACGAAAAGGCGCACGTGCGGGTGACCGGAGCGGCACAACCGGGATCGACGAACCGTCCGTCTGCGAGTGCCATCTACCGTGCGCCGCAGGGCGATCAGGCGCTCGCGCAGATCGGCATGCAGTTGTACGTGGTGACGATCCCCATGGTCGGGGGCGAAACACCCGAGATCAGCGTCGGCGATCCGGACAAGGCGTCCTTCCCAGCCTCGAAGCTGACCGACATCGGTGGGGAGTTCCCACATTGGTCCGCAGACGGCGGCAATGTCCATTGGAGCCTGGGCAACGCACATTCGGTCTACGACTTGGCTCGAGCCAAGGCTGTCGCGGACTCTCTCGAGGTCCTGGCTGAAGCAGAAGCGGAGGCCGAGGAAGAAGAGGAGCATGCTGAGGAAGGGGAGAACGAAGAGGAGGACGAGGGTTACAGGGCCGACGAACATCGCATTGAGGTGACGTACGCCCGGGACATCCCGGACGGTATCGCTGTCCTGCGTGGCGGCCGAGCGATCACGATGAACGGCTACGAGATCATCGAAAACGCGGATATCGTCGTCCGAGGCAACCGCATCGAGGCGATAGGGCCAGCCGGCAGCGTCGCGATTCCCGCGGGAGCGGAGGTGGTGGACATCAGCGGCAAGACTGTCGTGCCCGGATTCGTGGATGCGCACTACCACACGCAATGGCTGATGACGCAGATCCACTCCGAGCAGGTGTGGCAGTATCTGCCCAATCTGGCATACGGCGTCACGACCACGCAGGACGTACAGACGGCGCAGACCGACATCCTCACCTACCACGACCTCGTCGAGAGTGGAGACATGATCGGGCCGCGCATCTATCACACCGGCCCCGGGGTGTTCTCGGGCGAGAACATCCGGAGTCTGGATCACGCCAAAGAGGTCCTGCAGCGATACACAGACTACTACGGACTCAACACCTTCAAGATGTACATGGCCGGGAATCGTCAGCAGCGACAGTGGCTCATCATGGCCGCCCGAGAGCTGAAGCTGAGACCGACCACGGAGGGTGGACTCGACTTCAAGCTCGAACTGACGCACGCGACGGACGGCTATTCAGGCATCGAGCACTCGCTGACGGTAGCGCCTCTTTTCGACGACGTTGTCCAGCTCTTTAACGCCACACAGACGACGTACACGCCGACGCTGATCGTGTCGTATGGCGGTCCGTGGGCGGAGAACTACTACTTCACGCGGGAGAGCCCTCTCGACGACCCGAAGATGCTCCGGTTCAACCCGTACGAGGATCTGGAATCGAAGTCGGCCCGTCGGGTCGGCCCGACCGGAGGGTGGTTCCGCGATGAGCAGCACGTATTCAGGAAGCACGCTGTCTTCCTCAACGATCTGGTAACTGCGGGCGGGCGCGTGGGCGTCGGTGGGCACGGTCAGCTGCACGGTGTGGGCTGGCATTGGGAGCTGCGCAGCATTCAGTCGGGTGGCATGTCAGAGCATGACGCGCTTCGGGTGGCGACGATCTATGGCGCCGAGGCGATCGGATTCGGCAATGACCTGGGCACCCTCGAAGCCGGGAAGCTCGCGGACATCGTCATCCTAGATGCGGATCCGCTCCAGGATATCCGCAACGCGAGCGCGATCTACTCCGTCATGAAGAATGGTCGGATGTATGATGGTGACACGCTCGACGAGACGTGGCCGCGGCAGCGCGCACTACCGCACTACTACTGGATGGACCAGGCTCCGGTTCGCGTCGGCGCGGGAATGCCCGGAGGCAGGTAGAGCGAGGCTCGACTTCAAGCCGAGGACGCCGCGCGGGAGACGCACCCTCTCCCGCGCGGCGTTTTCAGCGTTCCCGGAACGGCCGTGTAGGCGAATGTTGTCACGCGCGCTGAGTTCCTTGAGCCATGGGAGCGCGCGGTGGCATGGCATGCCCATCCGACCCATGCCGGTGTCGAGATACACCTACACCTCGGCCGGTCGGTCGTGACAGACATGCGCTCGATCCGTTGGACCGCATCGTCGGTGTACGACGAAGGCTGCACCCCTGAGCGCACGAGCTCGACGCCGTCTGAAGATGTCGTGGTACCCATGAATGGATAGGAAATCCAACGGCTCTGATGAGGCGGGAAGGCCGTGCGGAGGGGGGTGGGGGATGGGATGCGGATCATGAGGCTGCGGATTTGGCCCGAGAGCAGTCGCGGCTGGAGTCGCGCGCAGCGTTCAGATGTGGGATGGGGACGAGGGGATGTCGTTAGGGGCGCAAGCGAGCGGCTGGATGGCCGAGGGTGTTCAGGCAGCAAGCAGGCGGCCGCTCAGTCGTCGAAGTCGGCGGGCAACGACGGGTCGAAGATAAAGTCTGGGATGGACTCGGCCTGGGTAAGATCGAAGGCCGGGGTCTGGTCGAGGCGGAAGTCTCCTTGGGGTGGCCCACGGGCGGGCGAGATCGGGGGCGGAGCGTGGGGCAGCTCGAGATGTTCCAGGATGGCGAAGACGACGGGTGGGTCGGTGAGGAAGGGCGCCGCTCTAAGGACACGCTGCCCTCACGGATCGACGGTATGTTGCCCACCTTGCGGCGCGGCGCGAATCTCAACGTATGTCGTTGCGATCAAATCCTCTCTCCGCGAGCCCCTGGCTTGCCACGGCACTCCTTGCCGCGGGGCACCTCCACGCTTCCGGGCAGATTCCCGACGTCTCGTCGATCTGTTCTGACCGCCCGCCCGCCACGGGGGAGTCGCTCTTCTCCGCCGACCGAGCAGTGCCAGAGCGCACCGGGTCAGATGCGGCCCGCCCGGCGTCCGACCTCTACTGCATCGACCTCTTCTCGACGACCCGAGGAGGACAAGCTGCCGGAGTGATCGAGCTTCGAAAGCCCTGGTCCCCCTTCGGGGTCACGGTCACGGCCGAAGGGAGACATCGGCACGATTTGAAAGCATGGATCGCTCGACTGCCGGACCCCTCGTCCCTCGGGCCCTACACGACCTACGTGGCCTGGGCGACACCCCTCGCGCTCGATCCCGTGGTCAAACTCGGCGAGGTAACGAACGGTCTGAACAACCTCGGCGAAGTGGCGTTCAACAAGTACCTGGTCTGGGTGACTGCGGAAGCGTCCGCCGACGTCGTAGAGCGGAGCGGGCCGCTGATCATCCGAGGTCGCTCCCCGTCGAGCCGCATGGAAGCGCATGACCTCCTTGCCCTGGCACCGTCGGCAGAGATGGGTGTGCCCGAGATGGCGGGCGATGCGAGCGACTGGACGATGCCCCCGATGTATGCCGGCGTCCCGATGCTGCCAGGGGTGATGCAGTCGCGGCCCGTCGTTACGCCATTCCGGCCTGCGGTGGATGTGAACACGCTCCCCGCTGCCCGGCCTCGCGACATCGTGACTCTACCCGATGGGGGCACGCTGGACCTGACCGCCGGCTTCGTCCGGAAATCGGTGGCCGGTCGGGACCTCGTGATGATGGCATTCAACGAGCAGATCCCGGGGCCGCTGATCGAGGTCACGGAAGCCTCGACGATCTTCGTGAACTTCACGAACGACACGCCGCTCCCAGCGGCCGTCCACTGGCACGGTCTGCGGCTCGACAATCGCTACGACGGAGTCCCGGGGGTCACTCAGGACCCAGTACAGCCAGGCGAAAGCTTCCGGTACACGATCCACTTCCCCGATCCCGGGATCTACTGGTACCACCCGCACCATCGCGAAGACGTGTCTCAGGAGTTGGGACTCGCGGGCAACATGCTCGTCGAACCGCTGGCCTCGGACTACTACAACGCGGTCGACCACGAAGAGGTCGTCATGTTGGACGACCTCCTGCTCGGCGCTGATGATGTGGTTCCGTTCGGCGAGGAGTCTGCGAACTACATGCTCATGGGACGCTTCGGGAACGTCTTCCTCACGAACGGAGAGCCGGAGTACGGACTCGACGTGGATGCCGGCGACGTCGTCCGATTCCATTTCACGAACGCATCCAACACCCGCACCTTCAACATCGCGTTCCGCCCCACGGACGAGCCCAATGGCGAGCCGCTGCCGATCAAGGTCATCGGATCGGACGTTGGCAGATTCGAGCGCGAGTCGATGTCGGAGAGCGTCACTCTGGCCCCCGCTGAGCGGTACGTCGTCGAGGTACTGTTCCCCGAGGGCGGAGCTTACGCGATGACCAACCGCGTGCAGGGCATCAACCACCGTCAGGGACTCTTCCTGGAGGAGTCGGCCGTGCTGGGCCGGATCGCGGTTTCGGGTGCCACGTCTGAGAGCGCCTTGGCTCACGCTCATGACTTCGAGTCCCTTCGGACCCATGACGCGGTCGTCGAGGATATCGATCGCTATCGCCCGCTCTTCGACCGACCCGCCGACCACGAGCTCGTCCTTACACTCGAGGTCGACAACCTGCCGATGGCAATCGAACAGTCCATGAACCTCGACTGGATCTACTTCAACCCCGTCGAATGGAGCGGCACGATGCCCGTCATGAACTGGGCAACGAGCGGGGCCGAGGTCCAGTGGCTTCTGCGGGATCCCCGAACCGGGGCGGAGAACGACGCGATCGACTGGGCGTTCAAGGTGGGAGACGTGGTGAAGGTGCGAGTCACCAACGACCGGGCCGCGTTCCACTCCATGCAGCATCCCCTGCACATCCACGGACAGCGCTTTCTTGTTCTCGAACAGAACGGTGTGCCGAACGAGAACATGGTCTGGAAGGACACCGTCCTGTTGCCGACGGGGTCTACAACCGACATCCTCCTCGAGCTGTCCAATCCGGGGCGATGGATGGTGCACTGCCACATCGCCGAGCATCTCGAATCCGGAATGAAATTCGTCTTCGACGTCGAAGGAAACTGACATGAAACTCCACACCACAGCCCTCTCTGCGGCACTGGCCTGCCTCGCTCTCGCGGCAGTTGGCCCCAACCAGGTGGCAGCTCAGAATTTCGACGAATTCGTCGCAGTGCCGATGGGCACGGTAGCCCTCACGCATGCGAAGGTCATCGATGGGACCGGTGCCCCCGCGATGATGGACCAGACCATTCTGATTGAGGGAGATCGAATCACCGCCATCGGGCCGTCCGGCTCAGTCCGGGTGCCTGCCAACGCCAATGTCGTGGACCTCACGGGCCAGACGGTGATCCCAGGACTCGTCGGGCTGCACAACCACTCGTACTACACGGGTGGAAGCGGCCGCGCGGCGCAGCTCTCCTTCTCAGGCTCACGGCTCTACCTGGCCTCGGGTGTCACGACAATCCGTACCACGGGCGCTCAGCAGCCGTATGCGGAACTGAACCTCAAGAGGGAAATCGACGCGGGCAACGTCATTGGCCCGACGATGTTCACAACGGGCCCATACCTGACCGGTGAGCAGGTCGGTGGTGGGACCATGACCCAGCTCAGCAACCCTGAGCAGGCGCGGCGTGTAGTGCGCTACTGGGCTGAAGAGGGCGTCAGCTGGTTCAAAGCCTATACGTGGATCTCGCGCGCGGAGCTCGGCGCGGCGATCGACGAGGCGCACAAGCTGGGCGTGAAGGTCACGGCTCACCTGTGCTCTGTGGGATACCGCGAGGCCGTCGCGCTTGGCATCGACAACCTCGAACACGGACTGTTCGCGAACAGCGAGTACGCGCCCAACAAGGTCGAGGACGAGTGCCCTGCCGGCTTCCGGAACAGCTTCCCGGATCTCGATGTGAATGGCCCCGAAGTGCAAGCGACGTTCCGGGACATGATCGACAATGGTGTACCCATGACGTCGACGCCGGTGGTCTACGAGATCTCGGTATCTGGCCGCCCGCCCATCGACGAACGCATCTTTGATGTACTCGCACCTGAGATCGCTGAAGAAGTCCGTGCGATCTCCGTAGCACGACGGGCCGGACAAGGAGCGATTCCGCCTGCGCAGTACGCAAAGGCAATGGAGTACGAGCGTGCCTTCGTGGCCGCTGGTGGACTTCTGGGGGCCGGCGTAGATCCGACCGGATACGGCGCAGCGCCTCCAGGATTCGGCGACCAGCGGAACTACGAGTTGCTGCTCGAAGCAGGCTTCTCTGCCCCCGAGGTCATCCAGATCATGAGCTTGAACGGGGCCAAGGTTTTGGGGATTGACGGTGAAGTCGGAAGCGTTGCGACCGGCAAGATCGCGGATCTCGTGGTCATCGACGGTGACCTCGAAGCGGTCGGAAATCTCCACGGGACGAGCATCGTGTTCCGACACGGTATCGGCTGGGACTCACCCAAGCTGATCGAGTCGATTCGCGGAGTGGTAGGAATCCGCTGATCCTCACGCCAAGGCCGCTATGGATAGGAACTCCAACGGCCCTGATGGGGCGGGAAGGCCGTGAGGAGGGGGTGTCACTAGGTGCGCAAGCGAGCGGCCGCGTGGCCGAGGGTGTTCGGACAGACTGGAGGCGGGCGGCTCAGTCGTCGAAGTCGGCGGGCAACGACGGGTCCAACATAAAATCTGGGATGGACTCGGCCTGGGTAGGATCGAAGGCCGGGACCTGGTCGAGGAGGAAGTCTCCTTGGGGTGGCCCACGGTCGGGTCGGTGAGGAAGGCGAGAATGTTCATCTGGCCACCACACGCGGGACACAGAAGCGGCAGCACCTGGTAGATCCGAGCGAGCAGAGTGGCCCAGCTCCCCTCTACAGGACCAAGGCGCTAGGCCCTCTGGAGCGCTGTCCTGATGCCGCCGTCCTTCGTGGCCAGCACGACGTCATAGCCCTCGCCACTCTATGTGTTGTCCCAACCCGTCCCGTCGGGGAACGCGCGGAAGAACGTCGCGATCTCGCTCCTCACCGCGGCCACGTTGGCTGCCTTAGTCGAATCTTGCTTATTGACGAGCAGGAATTCCTGACCCCCCCATAGGTGCGTAGTTCGCGTGAACCATTCTCGGTGTCCCAGACGTCAGATTCCATACTGACGAAACGCGAGTAGAATATTCAACTCGACCTTCGTCAGTCATGTACGCTCCCTCTTGGATATGTAGGGAAATCGCGCCACTCATGTCGTCATGGATAGTTACATCAACATCTCTGACCGATCCCTCTATCCAATCAATCCCCGATACGAGACCTGCATAGTCATCTCGAGACATATGACTGCAGGGAGTCATATCTGACAGGCACATCGACACTTCTTCTGATAGGCTAGCATTGATGGCTTCGCGTTGTTGCTCTTCAGAGGCGATTACCTCCATCAATCCTTCTAGAGCATCGACTACGGCTTGCCTCATATCTTCTTCATCAATTACTGAACCAAAAGTCGATGCTTCGTTCTGTCCGCTGCACGCCGCACCTGCAACTGCCAGAGATAAACACAATACACCTAGACGGGACTGAATCATGGTTGCTTCTCCTGTCATAATGATGAGCGGCAGGCGGCTGTGCTTGCCATGCAAGCCCTAGTTAATCAAAACATAAGTTGCAGCGGAGCTCTCCTACAACTCCTGCACAAGAATGTGTTGGGATCGACAACGCTCGGCTGCGGCTACGCCGGCGGCACACATCCGGAGTTCGCGATCGTGAGCCGGGACGGTCTGTGCATCATGCTCAAGCTCGTGCCTGCATCGACAGAAATCGTGCCCAACGAGCACCAGAAAGCACTTGGGACGTCTTTTTTTGGGTGACCGCTGCACGCGCGCTGCACGCGGAGCTGGCGGCGAAAGGCGCGGACCTCGTCTACTGGCCGACCGTTCAGGAGGCCTGCCAATGGTCTCGATCGGGGACATCGAGCAGGTAGCCTCCGTTGATATCCCGAACCGTCGTCATCATGACCCGCGCCTTGAGCTTCATCGGGTTGTCGGCGGACGCCCGGTCCCAATCCGAAAACGGGACGTCCATGGATCCCGAACGGCAGAACAGGCACCCTTCCTTCGCACGGCGCCGAAGTCCAAGGCCGCTGAGGTTGCTGAGCATACGATCAGCGCATCACGTGCTCCAAGCATAGTGCACGGCGGCGCAGACCGAGGGCTCCTTGACCGATTCCTGACAAACGGTGCCCAGAAGTGCTCGCCCGCCTAGGTTGCCTCACCTTACTCTCGGACCCAACCAACGGAAGGAGTCGTCGGACCATGGACGGAACGCCACTGGAGACCTCCGTGAAGCAGGTGAACCGACTGCGCGTCCCACCGCTCGGGTTGACCCTGGCGGTTTTGGCTGGCGCCTTCCTGTGCTACGCACCCGCGGTGCAGTCCCAAGCCCCGGCGGTGCCCGCCACGGGTCAGCAGGTCGTGCTGGTCACGGGCTCCACCTCGGGTCTCGGCCGCGAGGTCGCGCTTCGCCTCGGGAGCAAGGGCGCCCACGTCATCGTGCACGGGCGCGATCAGGAGCGCGGGATGCAGGTGGTCGACGAGATCAACCGGGTGGGACCGGGCAACGCTCGATTCTACAGTGCTGACCTCGCCTCGTTCGCAGCGGTGCGGGCCCTGGGCGAGTCGCTACTCGCCGACTACGACCGTCTAGACGTGCTCGTCAACAACGCCGGGTTCGGCTCGGCCCCCGATGAGCGTTGGGTCTCAGAAGACGGCTACGAGTTCAGGTTCCAGGTCAACTACCTGTCGACGTTCCTGCTCACTCACATGCTCATGCCTCGACTGCGGGAGAGTACCCCGTCTCGCATCGTCAACGTCTCGTCGCTGGCCCAGAGCCCGATCGACTTCGACGACGTGATGATCGAGAACAACTTCAGCGGGCGGCGCGCGTACGCTCAGAGCAAGCTCGCACAGGTGATGTTCACGTTCGACCTCGCCGAGCAACTCGCGGGCTCGGGCATCATGGTGAACTCACTCCACCCGGCGACGTACATGCCCACCGGGATGGTGTCACGGTTGGGGGTGCAGCCGCAGGCTACGATCGGTGAGGGGGCGGACGCGGTGATGCAACTGGTGGAGTCGATGGACATCGAAGGCGGTCAGTTCTTCAGTGGCCTGCGGCCCTCGCGCGCCAACGCACAGGCTTACGACCTGGACGCCCGCGCCCGGCTGAAGCGGCTGAGCCAGGAGCTCACTGGGATCCGCTGACGCCGGGCGCGTCTACTACGCCCGGTCGTGCCACGCAGCCAGCACCTCGGCTTCTCGCTCCGCGGAGATTCCTGCGCGTAACTCGGCCTGGCGCTCTGGTGGACGGGACAAGTGGTATTCGAGCGTCTCCCGCGCCGTGACCGCGAGCGGACGGAACGTCAGCCCGGCCTCGATCTCGGGCGTCAGGTCGAATCGTGCGAAGCCCTCGAATCCTTCGGTGGGCGGCCGCCAGACCGGCATGTCGGAGTATGGGCGCACGCCGATCCCTGTCAGGAACTCGAGGTTGACCCAGGTGAAGGTCGTCTCAGCGGTCGTCACGGCCCGGATCCCGTAGAGTAACTCGGCCATGGGACGCGACGTGCGCGGGCCGATGCCGTTGAATACACCGGTCGTGCCGTCCTCGGCCATCCGGATCATCCACTCCGTCAGATCTCGCACATCGATGATTTGCACGGGGTCCGACGGATCACCCGGAGCCAGCACCTCGCCGCCGCGATTGATGCGGACCGGCCAGTAGGTGAAGCGATCCGTCTCGTCGTCGGGGCCGATGATCAGCCCGGGCCGCACGATGTTGGCCCTTCCTTCGAAGATCCGCTGGGCCACTCTCTCGGACAGCGCTTTCGCGAGGCCGTAGGGCAGCTGTTCGGCATCGCGGCTCACACCCGCGGTCTCATACGTGAACGTCGGGGCATCCGCCGTCATGGGAATGCGGCTGGTATCGGCATACGCCGATCGGGAGGATACGTAGAAGTAACGGTCCACCGAATCCTTTAAGAACTCGGCGGACATGCGCACCCACTCCGGGTTGGCGCGCGAGTTGTCGATCACTGCGTCCCACGTGCGCCCGGCGAGCGCGTCCAACTGGCCGTTGCGGTCCCCCACCAGTCGTTCCACATCAGGAAACAGATGCGTGTTGGTGCGCCCACGATTGAAGATCGTGACCGTGTGGCCTCGTTCCAGGGCGTATCGGACCTGGTAGGGGCCGATGAAACCGGTGCCGCCGAGAATGAGGATTCTGATCGCCCTCTTCGCCGGAGGAGTCGGCCGCAGTACGTGCGCGGCGGCCAGCGCGTCGGGGTTGGCTCCCAAGGCGAGCGTACCAACGGCGGTCACCGTGTGTCTCAGAAAGTCTCTGCGATCGGTCCACATGTTACAGCTCCCAGTATTGGTCCCGTGCCGTCTTGAACTATTCAAGAACGCGCAGGTCCCACGCCTGCATCTCACGCAACGCCGGCAGGTCCGTCCAGTCGAAGCGTAGCGGTGTCACCGTCACACGCCCCCTAATATACGCGTCCGTGTCCGAACCCGCCTCGGCCTCACCTACGCGGAACCGCGGACGGATAGGAAATCCGCACGGATAGGAAATCCAAGGGGCCAAATGAGGTGAGAGGCGAGCGGGGACAGCGTGGGGGATGGGACGCGGATCATGAGGCTGCGGATTTGGCCCGAGAGCAATCGGGGGCGGTCGGTCTTCCGACCGTCCCTTCAGCCCGGCTCCCTATGCCTCCACTCTGCCTCGTGGTCCCGTGTCAGGGCCTGCCCGGTCAACCGAGCTCTCACCATTTCGACGGGCATTCGGCCACCCTTCAATACGGCGTCGTGGAATTCACGCGCCGTCATTTGACCTGACTCCACCAACTCGGCGTAAAGCGCTCTGAACTGAAACCCGCCCCACATGTAGCCGACCTGGTAGAGCGGGGAGTAGTCGCCGCTGAAGGAGCGGCGCACCTCGGCCTCGGCGTTCGCGCGCTCGTGGCCCACCCGGTCCACCAGGAAGTCGACGGCTTCCTGCGGTGTCATCCGTTCCAGATGGAATGACAGGGAGAAGATGATCCGGGCCGCCCGATGCATGCGCCAGAAGAGCATCCCGATGCGATCCTCTGGTCCCCTCGGGAAGTCGTTCTCCCAAAGCAGAATCTCCCAGTACAGCGCCCAACCCTCTCCCCAGAATGGTGTCCTGAACATGTTGCGGTGCGAATTGAACCGGGTCGTCATGAATCCCTGTAAGTGATGACCTGGGATCAGTTCGTGGTGCACGGTGGCCCGATTGAAGTGCGGGTTGTTGCCCCGCATGGACATGAGCTTTTCATCGTGGGTCATCTCGTGCGTGGGATACGAGATCTGAATGACCTCGCCTCCCAGGAAGAAGGGTGCCACGCGCTGGCGTTCGGGTGACATCATCTCCATCCGCCACACTTCGTGCGCTAGCGGGGGAAGGTCGATCCAGTCTCGCGCTTCGATGAACTCGATGGATTGTTGCTCGATATCAAGCACTACACCCGGCTTCTCGCCCGGCGGTACTGCGAGGTTCTTGACCGCTTCCTGTGCCTCACGCCAGTCGTCGTAGCCCATTTCCCGCGCTGCATCTACCAACGCCTCTTCCATCCAGGCGAATTCTTCCTCCGCAATGCTGATCAACTCTTCGGGTGTGTAGGGGATCATCTCATGGTCGAGATGCGCCCGCAGGCCCTGGGCTCCGATGGGATCACCGATTACGGGGCCCGAAGCGGCATCGCCCACGTAGCGGGATCGAATGGCAGCAGCATGAGCCGGCAGTGCCTCGGACAACCGCTCCCAGGGTGTCGCCATCCACCAGGTGAAGTCTGGATCGTACCCGGAATGGTACCCGTGCCAACCACGCAGAATCCGAAGCAAGCCTTCGGTCCGTCGAGCGGCCTTCTCAGCGACGACGCCCTTCATAGGGCCGAGGTCGGCACCGTCACGAATCCGGGCCGATAACGCTTCGACTTCGGCGGCAACCCTGGTCACCATGTCGGCCGTAACGCGCCCGTCGAGTCGCCGGATACGATCGCGCCGTCCCTCTTGCAACAACTCCAGCTCCCGTGCGAACGGAAGTAGCGCGGCCATCTCCCCGACCTGAAGCTCCTCCTGACGAAGCAACTCGACCTCGAACTCGAGGCGATTCCGCAGGAGCACGTAGTCGATCTGGCCCTCGTGATTCAACCCGGCGAAGTCCGTCGACTGGAGACGCTCCCCCCACCCCGCATAGAAGTCGAGCATGCGAGCCCGACGCACAGGAGAGAATGGCACGTCGTAGCGGCGCATAAGCGCCCCACGGTCATCACCGTAGCGCTCGAGAGCCATGCGCATATCGCTCTCGCTACGGCCGAACTCCACCAAGGAAGAAAGATCCGGCGGGTCACCGATCCCGTCCTGTCCGGCAACGGAGAACGGGAGCAGTAGACACACCATCACGAGGATGGCCCCGGAGAGGGACCCTACCGCGATGGGGGAACGTGCAGAATGTCGAGCCTTCATGATGTCACCGTTACTGATGTAAAGGAGGAGTCGGGGCAGCGTAAGCCGGGTCGCTCAGGTGAGCAAATCGAAGGGAGGCGTAGGCTCACAGCGAGACCGGTGAGCCACTTGGGTCGGTTTTTCGGTGATTCCTAGTGGATGCCGATCGATGGTTGGAGCCTAGACCACAAGCCTCATAGGGAGTGTTTCCAGATGTCGGAACTTCAGTTCGTTACAAATGCCGATGCTGATCGTTTAGTTGGGGATGATGCGGTCACCTCCTTCTCGGTCCAGTATGGGTGGAGAGACCCTCCTTGCTGGCGACGACGGGTACGATGCGGCCAGGAAGATGCGGATGAGGGGACAGGCGATAGACGAGTCGGGACTCGGGCGAAGTAGCGGAGCAAGCGTTTGCTTCGATACGTGTCGGTATCGGGGTCGCTGCTGTGTCGGACTCGCCATGGTGGAGGGTGCGCTCCGGCCTGGGGCGCTGCCATGGTCGAACGGGCGCGACAGTCGAAGAGGCGAAATTCGACGAGGTCAATGCTTCCTCTCGCGGCGGAGTTCATTGGCGGAAGAAAGCCGTCTCGGCCACTCCGGGCGCAGGCTGGCGGCTCAGGTCGTGAGGTGGCACGCGCTGAAGTGATCGGGCCCGACCTGCTTCAGCTCGGGGACCTGCTGCGCGCATATGGCTTCCGCGCGAGGACACCGGCTTCGGAATACACACCCGGAGGGTGGGTCGATCGGACTGGGGATATCTCCGCTCAGCACGGTGCGCTTCCGGTGACGTCCTGGCTCTGCCACCGGGACAGCGGACAGTAGCGCGTCGGTGTACGGATGGTTGGGCGTCGCATAGAGGGCCTCGGAGGGGGCGATCTCCATGATCTTTCCGAGGTACATCACGGCCACGCGGTCGCAAATATGCTCGACCACCGCCAGGTCGTGGGCGATGAAGAGCATGGTCAGGTCGAGCTGATCCTTGAGGTCGCTGAGCAGGTTGATCACCTGCGCCTGGATGGAGACATCGAGGGCTGATACCGGCTCGTCGGCCACGAGGAATTCAGGGTTCACAGCCAGGGCTCGTGCGATGCCGACTCTCTGCCGTTGTCCCCCGGAGAACTCATGCGGAAAGCGATCCAGCTGATTGGCGGAGAGGCCGACCTGCTCGATGAGTTCGACGGTGCGATCGGCACGACTTTCCGGAGTGCCGATGTCGTGCAGGGCCAGTGCATGGCCGATCACCGTCCGGACCTTCTCCCTGGGGTTCAGACTTGCGTAAGGGTCCTGGAAGATGATCTGCATCCTCTTCCGAAAGCGGCGCATGTCTCGGTTGGACAGCTCGAGGACGTTGGTACCGTCAAAGACCACGCTGCCGGCGGTGGCTTCTTCGAGACGCAGGACCAGCCGTCCCGTGGTCGTCTTTCCAGAGCCACTCTCACCTACGAGCCCGAGCACCTCGCCGCGCCGCAGTGTGAACGAGATGCCGTTCACCGCCTGGACATGATTGACGACTCGGTTCAGTGCGCCCCCCCGAACGGGGAAGTGCTTCACAAGGCCGTCCACTCGAAGAAGGTCGGTCACGTGGCGACCTCCGTCGCGAGGTCCAGCTGGCGCCACAGCCGGCACCGGACGTCGTGGCCGTCCGCGACCTGCTCGAGGGGTGGCACCGCCTCCTTGCACTCAGGCTCGGCGTGGTCGCATCGGGGTGAAAATTGGCACCCGGAGGACCGGTCTGTCAGTGAGGGGGCATGCCCCGGGATGGTCCGAAGTCGCTGCCCGCGATCCGTGCTGCCGAGGCGGGGGATCGATGCGATCAGGCCAGCCGTGTACGGCATTCGGGGCCGGCTGAAGATCTGTTCCACGGAACCACTCTCGATCACCTGCCCGGCATACATCACCACGACTCTTCGCGCCATTTGGGCCACGACGCCCAGATCGTGGGTGATGAATATGATGGCCATGCCCAACTCGGCCTGGAGCTCTTCCATCAGGTCCAGAATCTGAGCCTGAATCGTCACATCCAGTGCGGTCGTGGGTTCGTCTGCGATCAGCAGGCTGGGACGACACGCGAGAGCCATCGCAATCATGGCGCGCTGGCGCATTCCACCCGACATCTCATGAGGGAAGCTGTCGACGCGCTGCGTAGGCTCCGGAATACCCACGGTCTCGAGAAGTACGATGGCCCGCTCCCGTGCCTCGGCGCCGGAAAGATTCTCGTGTTCGATCAACACCTCGGCGATCTGTGCGCCGACTGTGTGAACGGGATTCAGGCTGGTCATCGGCTCCTGGAAGATCATGCCGATCTCCTTGCCGCGAATGCCTCGCATCTTCTCCTCGGACAGCCTCGTCAACTCGCGCTCGCCGAGCCGGATCGAGCCTCCCGTGATGCTACCTACCCGCGGCGGCAGGAGCCGCATGATGGAGAGGGCCGTGACCGACTTGCCGGACCCGCTTTCGCCGACGATGGCGATCGTCTCCCCCGCGTCGACCGTGAAGCCCACCCCGTCCACGGCCACCACGTTGCGCGGGCCGAGTTGGAAGCTGGTCTGCAGATCAGCTACTTCCAGGAGGGGTTCCGGGCTCACTTCAGCCCCAGCTCCTCGAGCGCCTGCGCCACACCATCCAGGTGTGTGAGATGCATTGATGCGTAGTTGGGGGCCAGAACCACACCGTCGCCTCCGGCCTTGTACGTGGCCATCACGGAGCGGTACACGATGTCCTTTGTGCACTTCGCGGTCTCGGGGCGGGTGCGTGGAGCATCTACGCCGATGCCCATGTAGACGTTGGCCTTCCCATCCACACCCCGTACGGCATCGGCACACTGGCCGTGGACGTATGTGTCGGGGTCCATCCCAGCGGCGATCACTTCGTCGAACGGCGCCTCGTTCAGCCCGAGGATCCGGAAGAGTGCCCTAGTGGCTTCATCCGGCTCGAAGTCCCGGAGGATCGTCGTGCGGAGGAATCCGAGCTCTTTGTGCCAGATCTCGCCGCCCTGGTGCTGATAAGTGATCGGTTTCACGAAGTCCGCGTAGCGGGTCTGCTCGGCCCATGGCCACTGGGCGCGGCGGATCGGGTTGAAGTGGTTCCGGTTCCAGACGTTGAGTCCGAAGGGCAGGTCCGGGCGGCACCACTTCACCAACCCGTACAGCTCTCGGTCCAGGTCCTTGTTGCGTTCCAGCCAGAATTTCTCCCAGATGAGCGCCTCGGGGTTGTCGAGGAGCACCCGCAGGAAGGTGATGAGGGGGCCATCTACGAACGTCTTTCCGGCGGCGGCCTCCTGCATGAAGTCGTACAGCCTGAGGAGCGCCTGTCGGCATGGTTCGACGTTGATTCCGCGCTCGGTCGCCTCTCGCCGTGACGCCTCGGAAAAGTCGCCCGGGGCTCCTCCCTGAATGAGCGTATCCAGCGGGGAATTCCGCTCATTGCACCACATGACACCGTCGAGGGGGTGGTTTCGCACCTGATCCTCGATCATCGAATGGATCCACTTTCGGTATCCGGGATTCGACGTGGAGGGTTCGTCGCCGATTCGTCCGAAGAGGTCGACTTCCATGGCCTGCGCCAGAGTCGGGACCTCGACGTTCCCGGCCGATCCGTGTCCGGCGTATTTGAAGAAGGGTTCCATCAGCTCGATATAGACCTTCATCCCGCGGGCGTGCGCCTCGGGGATCACCATCTTCAAAATGTCGCGCCCGGCGAATTCCGGATCCTGGCTCCGGTAATCCGCCATGAACGTGTCTTCGTAGTAGCGTGGGTCCGGATCGAAGTAGGCGCCGCCTCGCATCTGGTACGGTTCCGCAACGCCGTGATCCGGCCACCCGTCGAGTTCGTGGCTGATCGATCGGCCCGACTTCAGTCCTAGCCAACTGACAGTGCCGAGCATCAGTACGTTGACCCCCACCCGGTTCTGCAGGGTGTCGAGCACCGTATCGACGCCCTCGTCGACGAAGCTGATGGGGCTGAGCTGGATCCCGACGAAGGGATCCTTGGATTCAGGCGTGCTCATGAAGCGGATCGGGCTCGGGAGGTGAAGTCGGCGATGCGTTCCATCGCTTCCTGAATCATCGGAAGCGGCTGCAGATAGCTAATCCGGATGTAGTCGGTGCTCTCGTCCCCGAACATGGTACCGGGGAAGAGCATCACGCCCGTCTCCTGCAGGAGGCGCAGGCAGAAGTCCGGGGAAGGGAGTCCCGTCGACGAGACGTTCGTGTAGATGTAGAAGGCGCCGCCCGGATGGCCGTAGGTGAATCCGGCATCGTCGAGGGCGGGCATGAGCCACGCCCGCCGCTCGGCGTACTGGGCGATCATCGCCTCGATAGGCTCCTGAGGACCCGTGAGCGCGGCGAGGGCGGCGTACTGGCTGATGGTGCAGGTATTGATTGAGAGGGTGTGCCGCGGCTCGGTCAGCATCTCCACCAACTCGGTGGGAGCCGCGAGGTACCCGATCCGCCACCCGGTCATCGAATACGTCTTGGAGAAGCCGTTGAGCGTGATGGTGCGCTCGCGCATCCCCGGAAGCGTCGCGATCGAGAGATGCTCGTTCGGCGCGTAGATCATCTGCGCGTAGATCTCGTCGGCCACGATGATGAGGTCGTGACGGATGGCGAGCTCGGCGATCGCGCGGATCGCCTCGGGGGGCGTCACTGCGCCCGTGGGATTGTTCGGGGACACCAGGACGAACATCCGGGTGCGCGGCGTGATGCGCTTCTCGATCTCCGCCACGTCCAGCGCGAAGTCGTCCTTCTCGAAGGTGGGCACGGGCACGGGCGTTCCGCCGCACAGGCGGACCGCCGTGTCGTACGACGTGAAGCGGGGGCTCGTGATGAGGACCTCGTCTCCGGGAGAACAGAGGCCCAGCATGGTGAGCATGATGCCTTCCTGGGCGCCGGCCGTGACGACGATCTCGTCGGTTCCGTAGTCGAGGCCGTAGCGGGCCGTGAGGTCGGCAGCAATCGCATCACGGAGCGGCGCGATCCCGGTTGGACCCGTGTAGTGATGGTGGTTCGCGTCGAGTGCGTCTTTCGCGGCCTGTACGATGTGGGCAGGAGTGTGGAAGTCCGGGTCTCCCCGGCCCAGGGCGATGACGTCGTCGATGCCTGCGGCGATGCCCAGCATGCGCGTGCGGAAGGCGCCGTCCTCTTCGACGATTCGGGGCGCCAGGCGGTCCGTGAGGAGGCTCATCCGTGCAACCTCCGTCCACCCACAAAGGTCGTCTTTACGCGCTCCAGTGCGAACAGGTCTTCATCCGGTTTTCCATCCACGACGATGAGGTCGGCTGCTTTTCCTGCTTCGAGTGTTCCGATCATGTGATCCATTCTTGACAGTGTGGCTGCGCGGATGGTGATTGATGCGAGGGCGTCCATGTTGTCGGGGCAGACCCCGACCTTCACCATATGCGCCAGTTCGGGTGCGATCACGTCGTGCTCGACTGCTGGGCTCCCCGCGTCGGTTCCGAAAACGATAGGGACTCCGGCCCGCGCCGCTCGGACCAACCCCTCGTAGCGCGTCGGATCGGCGACCGCCTTCTGCCGCTCTTCGATCTTCCACTCCGGGATTCCGAATCGTCGCGCGATGTCCGGCTGACTCTGCTGCACCAGCGGTGCGAACGTCGTGACGATGGGGATCTTCTTCTCTACGAGAAGTGCGACGGTCTGGTCCGACATCGAGCCGCCGTGTTCCACGCAGTCCACGCCGAAGCGCGCGACCCGTTCGATGCAGGCGTCGTACGTGGCGTGCGCGGTGATGGGGAGGCCGTTGCGGTGCGACTCGTCGATGACGGCGTGCAGCTCCTCGTCGGTGAATTCGAGGGTGTCGTGGCACGCCATGATCTTGATGAGGTCCGCCCCTCCTTTGACCTGCTCGCGCACCACGCGGCGCATTTCGTCGGCGCCGCTGGCCTCCTTGCAGACCCAGTACGTGTGCCCACCTGTCTGAATGATCGCCGCGCCCGTGACCTTGAGCCGCGGCCCCGGGAAGATCCCCTGCTCGACAGCCTGCTTGGTATAGAGGTTCATGTCGTGGAAGCCGAGATCCCGGACCATGGTCACCCCGGCTCGGAGGCTCTTGAGCATGTTGCCTGCGGCCTTGAAGGCCGAGATGGGCCTGGGGTCGTCCATCGACTGCCGCGCCAGGTCGTGGATCCCGTCCCAGTTCAGATGCGCGTGGCTGTTGATGAGTCCCGGCATGAGCGTTCCACCGGTCTCCTCCACGGAAGCGGAGCCCGCCGTCCGTTCCGATAGCGGGGCGACCGCAGCAATCTTCCCGTCATTCAACTCGACGAAGCCGTCCTCGATGACGTTCCCCGTCATGGTCAGGATCCGTCCGGTCAGCACAACGTGCTCGGCCGGGACGTCGAACATGGGCTTGGTGATTTTCTGATAACGCCAGGCGGCGGGTTCGGGCATGCTGCGGGCTCCTCAGCAGGAAAGAGTTCGGGTCAGCAGGGAAGTTCGGATCAGAAGGAAAGAACGCGCGTTTCGAGAGGGTGGCGAGTCTGGAAGCGGCTCGCCACCTCCACCCCATCTGAAGCGACGATCAGAGTATCGATCGTGCGCCATCCGTCCACGCCGGGGCGATATACGCCTGGCTCGCACGAGAAGACCATACCCGGCGTGGTCGGGGTGGCATCACCCGGGGCGAGCCAGGGAGCCTCGTGCCCCTCGACACCCATCCCGTGGCCGATGCGGTGGCGTATCGCATCGCCCAGTCCGGCACCGCGAATCGCGGCCAGAGCCGCTTCGTTTACCCGAGCGCACGGCCACCCGCGCTCCAGGGCGTCGACCGTGGCGGCGCCGGCCTCGGCCATCGCCTCCATGACGTGCCACTGTTCGGGGCCGATCTCTCCCAGCACCAGGGTCACACCGCTCTCGGCGTGGTAGCCTCCAAGACTACAACCGATCCCGGCCACGATAGGCTCACCTGTCAGCGGTCGACGTGCCGTCACCGAGCCATGGGGCAGAGCAGCGCGCGGGCCGGAGTGGACCGATGCGGTGATTCCCATCTTCGTTCCCTGGAATGCTTCACTGTGGGTAGACGAGAGTATCTTCCGGGCGTGTCCGGTGCAGTCGGCCATCAGGTCGTCTTCGGTGCCGCCCTGCTGGATGATGTCTGCACCTGACACCAGCAGTCGCTCGAGAACCAGGTCGGCGAAGCGGGCCGCTTCTCGAATCAGGGGCAGCTCCGCTGCGCCCTTTACGGCGCGTTCCGGCTTGGCGTGGTCGATGAGGTCCAGCCGCTCCAGCATCGCCTGAGCCGGCTCCAGGAGTTCGGCACCCATCGTGTCTACCGCGATCCGTCGGGCGCCCGTCTGCTTGATCATCCAGAGAACGGGAGGGCGCTCGCCCGGAAACTCCTCGTAGGTGCGAACCACCACACCGGGAACGTCCGAGGCATTCTCCACTTCGAGATACGCCACCAGCAGGAGGGCGTCGCCGTCCACGGGGAGCCAGAGGCCCACGGGGCGTTCGTTCACCGAAAAGTGCCAGCCCGTCGCGTACGTGACGTTGCCGGCTCCGAGCAGCAGGAGGCCGTCGACCTCTGCAGAGCGGGCCCGCTCCCGCAGGCGCTGACGGACGTCTTCGTGGAAGGCAGGCGCCAGAGGCATGACGGCAGGTGGCATTAAAGGGTCGTGTCCTCCCACGGACCCACCACCACGAGCTCTGCTTCGACGCCCAGTTCTGCGCTGAGCGCCTGGAGATCCTCCAGCGCACCGTTCTCCAGAGGGACGCCCACTTCGGACTTTCGTGCCACTCTGCGGGCTTCCTGCTCTCCGGGGATGAGGATTTCGTCGAAGCCCGGGCGGAGTGCCCTGGATTTGCACATCGCTGCGAAGTCGTCCATCCGCTCTCGAAAATCATCGAGGGGCATGAACCATTCGATGTCCAGGGCGATCAGCGTGTGGCTCACGTCCATCTTCCCCTCGACGGCGTAGGGCGTGAGGCCGTATCCGCCGCCCGCAATCACCCCCGTGAGGACGTCGGTCATGAAGGCCAGGCCATACCCCTTGTACTGACCGATTCCCAGCAGGGCCCCGGCCATGGCGGCGTTCGGATCGTCGGTCTCTTCACCGGCGGGGGTCAACACCCAGTCCCGAGGTATCGGCCGGCCCTCCGCCGCATGCCACGTCATCATTCCCTTGCCGGCGGTGGTCAAAGCGATGTCGAGCACGGTCGGGAAGCCGAGCCCCGTCGGCGCGGCGATCCCCCACGGGTTCGTGCCGACCGCACCTTCACGGGCCCCCCACGGCGCCATCTCCGGCCCTGCGTTGGTGAGGGCGATCCCGATGCACCCGGCCTCGGCGGCCACGCACGCGTGGACCGCGCTCGAGCCGAAGTGCGTGGAATTTCCGACCACGACCTGCCCGATACCGCACACCTTCGCCTTCTCGACGGCGAGGCGCATGGCCCGGGTCGCGGCTACGGTGCCGATCCCGTTGTGGGCATCGACCAGCGCCAGAGCAGGGCTTTCCTTCATCACCTGCCAGGGTGCAGCCGGGTCGATGAGGCCGCGCGCGAAGTGATCCCCGTAGCGCCTGAGCTTCTTCACTCCCTGGCCGTGGCCGGGGTGAAAGCGAAGTTCGGAGAAGAGGAGGGCGCCACCGAAGATCTCCGCCTCCTCTGCGGGGAGTCCCATGGCGCGGAGGACTTCGACCACAAACGGCCCGAGGCTCTCCCGCGTCACGGCGGTCAGGGGTATCAAGACGTCAGTCATCCAGCTCCAGGAGGTGTATGAGGTTGGCATCGGGCGACTCGAAACTCCCGAGTTGCCCGGCTGGAGCGGTCATGAGGATGGCGATTCCGGGTCCGTAGCCGGCTCGGGGGCCATCGGTCGAAGCCACGACGCCGATCGCACGCGCTCCGCTCAGATACCCGTGGTTGTAGCGGCTGTCGGTGTCTTCCAAGGCGACGACGTCTCCGAGACGCAGCCGATCCAGTCCGAGTTCCGCCAACAGCTCTCGATCGCTGGACTGCATGTGCAGGCTGCCCCCCTCGGAGGTCAGGCCGAGCCCGGCACCCACGAGGTGTGCGGGAATCTGGGCGGTGACGCCGAAGGCGATCTGCCCATCTTCTTCGCGAGCGGGCAGGGCCGCCAGAACCCCGGGTGAGATCCCCTTGAGGGACACGTCGGGGTGATCCGTGAGGGTAAGTCCTATGCCTTCGGATCGGATCAACAGTTGATCCCCCACGGCCATGCGGGTGCGCGCGTCACGAGGGATGTGCACGATCACCTGTTCGGAGAAGCGTCCGGACTTCCCGGTGACCACCCCGGTGGTTCCGGCCGCGCCCCCTGTCATCACCCGGGCACGATTCCCGATACATGCGAACACGTTCAGCCCACGGTTTCGATTGTCGTCGGACTGGTGGATGCTCACGCCTGGGTGAATGCAGTCGGCAGCCCATCCGAAGGCTCGATCCCCGGTCGAGACGTTGTAGACGATTCCGCCGTACGTCGGGAGCAAGAAGGGGGTACCGTCGCTTGCCAGCCTGTACGGCTCGGCAGGCAGTCCTGGGAAGCCAGGGTGGGCGACAACGCCGGCCACGGAGACGGCGACGAGATCGACTTCGTTGGTCGCGAGGGTGTTGGGTTGGGTCATGCCGAGCCCCGGATGCCGAGGGAATGCGCGATGTTCGCGGTGGGGTCCATGTCGAAGTCCAGCGCATCGGCCGGACCCGTCATGAGGGTCAGAATCCCCGGGCCGTGTCCGGTCATTACCGAGTCTCCGTGGATGCAGAGGCAGATGGCGACCCGACCCTCCCGGTACGAGCGGCCGTAGCGATGGTCGACGTTCCTGATGCCGATCAGGTCCCCCAATCGCATCTGGTCGATGCCCAGTTCGGCCATGAGAGCCCGATCTCCGGACATCAGATCCTGGTCGACGAACTCTGCATTGAGTTCCGCTCCCGAGCCCATGATCCGGGGCGGTAGCTCCATGGCGACCGGACATGTCAATGTTTCGCCCTCCGTTCTCAGACCTAGCGCCTGGGCCAGGGCAGGGCTTGTCTGCTTGAACTCGATGCCCGGGTGGCTCTCCAGCTTCAATCCGCGACCCAGCGTCCGGATCTGGACGGTGTCCCCGATTGTCATTTGCTCCAGCACGTCGGGGGGAAAGTCGACCAGAAGGCGTGCGTGCTCGCCCGTGACCACGCCCTGGGCTCCGCGAGCCAAACCGGTCACGACTTCGGCCTCGTTTCCGATGCAACTCAGGTAGTGCAGGGCGTAGTCGGCGCGCTCTTCCGAGTGGGCGATGGAGACGCCGGGCTCAACGTGGTCTCCGGCCCACCCGAAGGCACGGTCACCGACACGAGCGTTGTAGGTGATGCCGTGCATGCCGGGGAGCATCTCGCCGACGCCATTGGGCCAATGCACGTATCCACCTCGACGCAGGGCCGGCTGACTCACCTGTCCGGTCACGGCCATTTCGACGAGCTGGTCGAAGTTCCACCGCAGTGGGTCGTTCATGCGCTTCCGATGCTCCGGTACGGACGGAGGTGAGAGTGTGGGTGGGCGGGGCGCTCGCTTGACAGCGCCCTCAGGCGCGAGGCACGTTGCGCTGCCAATTGTCGACAACATACAGACTACAGTGCGCGAGGCCGCCGAGCAAATCGGTCCAGGCACGGAAGGCGTAGAGGCCAAGTCAATGGGATACAACGCTTTACTAGAGAGAATGGGCCAGGTTAACGACCTCCTCTGCTCGGAATCGATGCTTAGCTGGGACGCGCGCACGATGATGCCCCCCGGAGGGGCGGACACGCGCGCGAAGCAGCTGTCAACGCTCAAAGTCTTCGCGCGGAACCACCTCGTCGCAGATGAGAGCCGGCGCCTGCTGGAAAAAGCCGAGGCCGAGACCGCGAACCTCCCCGCAGACAGTGTCGAGCGCACGGTCTGCGCGCAGGTCCGCGAGGCGATCGACTATCACCTCCGGATTCCCGCCGAACTAGTGCACAAGCGCACTGAGATCGGCTCGAAGGGTCACCACATCTGGGCGAAGGCACGGCAGGAGAGCGACTATGCCGCATTCGCGCCGGTGATGGAGCAGACGCTGGAGCTCAATCGCGAGATGGCCGAGTGCATTGGGTACGAAGTGCACCCGTATGACGCCCTCATGTACCGCTTCGAGCCCGGTGAGACGGTTGCGTCGCTCCAGCCCCTCTTCGCTTCGCTCCGTGAGAGACTCCTCCCCCTCGTGCAGGCGATCGGGGAGAAGGAGGCGCCCCGGGTGGACTTCCTGGAGCGTCCCTTTCCGGTCGAGAAGCAGCTCGAGTTCGCGCTGAAAATGGCTCGGAAGCTGGGCTACGACACCGATCGTGGTCGGCTGGACCTCACGGTGCACCCCTTCGAGATCTCCTTCACCCGCAACGACGTCCGTATCACCACCCGCGTGAGCGATGAATGGATGCCCAAGAGCCTGTTTGGGACGCTGCACGAGACCGGACACGGGATGTACGAGCAGTACTGTGATCCGGCGTATACCCGGACGCCCCTGGCCACCGACCTTATCGGGCTCTACGCGGTGGGCGGCGTCAGCTTCGGAGCGCACGAGAGTCAGTCTCGCCTCTTCGAGAACCACGTGGGCCGGAGTCGAGAGTTCTGGGAGCTCAATTACGGTGAGTTGCACGACACCTTCCCGGAGCAACTCGACGGGATCGACGCAGAGACCTTCTGGCGTGCGGTGAATCGTGTCGAGCCCGGCCTCATCCGTGTGGAGTCCGACGAGCTGACGTACGACTTCCACATCATGCTCCGCGTGGACCTTGAGGCTTCGCTCATCGACGGCAGTCTGAGCGTGGCGGATCTGCCGGAGGCGTGGAATGCCAAGATGAAGGATTATCTGGGCCTCGACGTTCCGAGCGACCGGCTCGGCGTGCTCCAGGACGTGCACTGGTCTTCGGGCCAGGTCGGCACGTTCTGCAACTACACGATCGGC
>Ga0209501_10000472_pt1 | contig 48666 bp, 39 predicted proteins | sample ArcticOcean_MG_C_4_FD_187434 | JGI IMG/M metagenome (GOLD analysis project Ga0209501, IMG submission 187434) | Marine microbial communities from western Arctic Ocean - ArcticOcean_MG_CB4_134 (SPAdes) (version 2) | ecosystem: Environmental > Aquatic > Marine > Oceanic | place: Arctic Ocean...
CGCCGCCCGTCCCACCGCCGCCATCGCCGCCGCCGGAGGCCGCGACCTGGGCGATCGTCAGGTTGGCGAGGGATGCGCCGGCGGCGAATGTGGTGCCGTCGTGGCCTTTCCAGCCAAAGGTGGTGGTGCCGCTGAAGGCGCCCGGCACGAAGGTCAGATTGGCGATATTGGCGGAGGTGATCTCGTCGTCCACCGACACATCGGTTCCCGACAGTTTGAGGGTGCCGTCGGTGGGCAGCGCGGTGACCTGAATCTTGTTGAGGGAATCGCTCTCCAAATCGCTGAAGGCGCCGGCAAAATCGGCGGCGGCGAATGTGATGGTCGTGTTGTTATCGGCGGATTTGGAAAGATCGGAAGTGGTCGGCGCATCGTTGACCGCCGCGATGGTGACCGTCTTGATGGTGGCAACCGCCGCCGCCGCCGCGTCGCCGGTCTGGCCGCCATATTCAACCACATAACCGGTGAAGGTGGACTCGGTGGCATCGTTCCAGGTGCCGTCGACGTTCATCGCCGCGAAATGTTCGGTAGAGCTTGAATTATTCGGCTCACTTGGGTTCGGGCCCGTATCCCAATTTTGATATCCCGACGATACCGCCGAGCCGCCGGAGCCGCCGGTCCAGAACTGGGTGCCGTCTTCCGGCCCCGCTATCCAGAAGAAATTGCCTTCCGTGGCGCCCCGGTTGGCATCGTCAGCGGCACCAATCCACACCGCTTCACCGGTGCCAATAAGATTATCGATGAAGGTGTTCTCGGCCGCCGATGTGATCGTCGCCAAATACCCCTGCAGCCCGAAGAGAGTACTGTTTTCGGCTTCGACCTTGGCCGTATCCCAATCCATGCCGGAGGCCACATATTCATAGAAATGGGCGTTGGAGCTGATGGTCTGATCGGCGGTGGGCGTGACCGCGTACGTGATGGAGCGGTTGGTGGTGTCCGGATTGTCCGAGGAATTCACGTAGGTAACCGTGCGCAGCGCCGTCTGGTAGTTGGCCGATGTGGTCGCGCCGGTCAGGGTTAAAACGCCGGTCGATGAATTCCAGCTGCCGGTAATACCGTTTTGGTCGGTGAATGCGAGGGTGTCCTGGTTGCTCTGGAAACCCGAGGAAATGGTCACCGTCGCACTGTCGATATTGCGGTCGATATTGAGAATATTGAGCGAGCCATCGATGGCTGCGGCGGCGTCGTTTTCGGTCACCGCGTTGCTGCCGGTGCTGGCCTCGGCGGTCTGTCCCGCCCGCATCACGAACTTATCGATAAAATTCAGGGCTCCGGCGCCGTCCCCGGAGGTGCCCGTAAAGCCGAACTTGAAGGTGGTCGGCACCGAAGCCTGATCGGTGGCGTTCTTGACGTCCACATTATCGATAATGGTGGTCCAGGTCTCCCCCACATCGGAGCTGATTTTGACGGTAATTTTCTGATCCGACGTCAGGACGATGTTGACCTTGCGGTTGGAGGCGCTATCGATGCTGGCGGCAAAGGCGCTCCCTGACAGATATTCGTAACCGGTTGTACCGCCGGTGCCAGAGCCACGAAGAACAACATTATCGGCTTGCGTCGAGTTTGGCTCCGAGCCGCCGGTGCCCAGGGCCGAGAAATTTCCGAAGGCGTCGAAGCCGACACCCAGCCAGCCACCGGCCATTCCATTTACCGTGCCGTCGGTGGAATATCCAAGGGCGCCGCCAAGTGAGCCGATGGCGGCCGTAGTCGATCCATCCATGACGAAGAAGGCGATGCCATCGCCGACGGTCCGCCCGTCCCCACCGTCCGTATCTTCAATGTGATAGTCGAATTCAAATTCGAACTGTTGGGCTGAAGAATAGGCCGTGTCGAAAACCGCCATCCCCGATTGGTTGGTGGCGGCGTTAACATAAGCCGTTAACTGCAAGCGGTCATTGGTGGTGTCATTGGTGGCGTCGCTGGACAGCGTCCATCCGGTGGCCGCATCAAACTTGGTCGAGACCACCGCCGCCGCGTCGTAGGTGATGTTCGCCGTTGCCGTGTTGTCCGAATTGGTGGTGCCGTCATTGACCTGATAGGTGAAGCTGTCGGTGCCTATCAGCCCGGAATTATTCGGCACATAGATTACCAGGCCATTAGCGTTGGTCACCGCATCGCCCGCCGCAATGGCGGTGCCGTTGGAGGTGGTGCCGTCGGTGGTCTGATAAAGGGTGCCGGCGGTGGGCAGGGTGGAGACTTTCGGCGTCACCGTGTCGGTCTGCGTCGCGCCGTCATTGTCCGCATCGCCGCCGCCCAGATCGATGACGCTGGCGACGCCGGTGGAGACCGTATCCTGGGTAAAGGGCGAGGTCACCCAATTGGAGTTGGCGCCGCTCAAGGCAAGATTGCGCACCGAGCCGTCATTGGTGTTGGCGGAGCGATCGGTGGTGGTGGTGCCGGAGCCCTCATCGAAGTTCCAATATCCGACCAGCCCGGTCTCGTTGCCTTTTAGGGGGGTGAACATATTGGCGTTGATCTCGGCGTCGGTGCGCACATCGTTCCAGATGCGAACTTCATCGATCTGACCGTTGAACGCCGATGAGCCGTCGCTGGTGGCGCCAATGGTCGATGGGCCGGCGACGAGATTCGGAGAGGCGTCGATGGTGTTGTTGAATTCCAGGATACCATCCACGTAAAGCTTGATCGTCGAGCCGGTACGGGTGATCGCCACATGGTGCGCTCTTTGGTCATTGATGAGCGTCGATGCGGTCGCGTTCGATGAGTCGGCGGTATCGAATTCCAGCACCCCGTTTTCCATGAACAGGAAGCCGCCCTGGCCGGATACGCTGTTGTTTCCGACCTGGATAATATCGGCGCGGGTATTGGTCGTGTTGTCGGTCTTGATCCAGGCCTCATAGCTGAAATCGCCCGTACCCAATGCCAATTCGCTTGGCGAGCCGAGGGACACATGGTCGTTGGTGCCGTCGAGATCGAGGGCGTTGCCGAAGCCGGCCACCGGCTGCACGTAGGTGATGGTCACGGTTTCGGTGTTGGCGGAATTGTTGGTGCCGTCATTGACCTGGTAGGTATAGCTGTCGGAACCGGATGATCCGGCGGTGGCCACATAAATCACTTTGCCATCGGCGTGGGCAACCAAATCCCCCGCCGCAATGGCGGTGCCGTTGGATGTGGTGCCGTCGGTGGTCTGATATAGGGTGCCCTTGGTGGGCAGGGTGATGATTTTGGGCGTCACCGTATCGGTCTGGGTGGCGCCGATATTGTCTGTGTCTCCACCGCCCATGTCGATGATCGCCAAGGAGGTGGACGAATCCACTTCGACGTTGATCGAAGCGGAGACGTAATTGGAGCTGCTCCCGGTCAGGGCGAAATTGGTCGCCCACCCGGTGAGGGTGTTGGCGGAGCGGTCGGTGGCGACGTTGCCGGAACCTTCGTCGAAATTCCAATAGCCGGCGAGGTCCGTCTCGTTGCCCTTCAAGGGCGTGTACATATTGGCCTGGATCTCGGCCTGCGTGCGGGCATCGTTCCAAACGCGCACCTCGTCCATGGTGCCGTTCATGAATGTGCCAGCCGTATTCCCCTTGCCGATGTAATTGAACGCCCGCGTAACCGAGGTGGCGCCGGTCAGCGTAGCCGATCTGGCATTCGGGCTCCCTTGGTCGGCGCCGCCGACAAAATGTTCTTCCAGGTGCTGGGCGACGCCGTTGAAATAGATGGTGCCGTCGGTCACGCCGACGACGTGATACCAAGTGTTGAGAGCGAGTGCCGTCGAGGTACCGATCATATTTAGATTGCCGCCGCTATAAGTTTGCATGCGGACTTTGCCGGTGGTGCCATTTATGATGAGGGCGATGTTGTCGTTGGCGTCGGACGCGGACTCGCCCAGCTCGACAATCCGCGAAAAGCTATTGAAGGCACCAAATTGACCCACGCCTCGATGGTGACGGCGCCGGACAGTTGCGCAGCCGTGATGTCGGCAACATCGACGAAATCGTTGGTGCCGTCGAAATCGAGCGCATTTCCGAAGCCGGCCACCGGCTGCACGTAGGTGACGGTCACGGTTTCGGTGTTGGCGGAATTGGTGGTGCCGTCATTGACCTGGTAGGTGTAGCTGTCCGAGCCCGATGAGCCGTCCGTCGGATCATAAATCACCTTGCCGTCCGCATGGGTGACCAAATCTCCCGCCGCAATGGCGGTGCCGTTGGATGTGGTGCCGTCGGTGGTCTGGTAGAGGGTGCCCTTGGTTGGCAAGGTAACGATCTTGGGCGTCACCGTATCGGTCTGGGTGGAGCCGTTATTGTCGGTATCGAAGCCGCCCATGTCGATGACCGCCGATGCGGTAGAGGAGGCCACTTCGATGTTGATAGAAGCACTCACATAGTTGGATGTGCTTCCGGTCAGGGCGAAATTGGTCAGCGTGCCGGTGATGGCGTTGGCGGAACGGTCAGTGGCGGTGGTGCCTGAACCCTCGTCGAAATTCCAATAGGCGGCGAGGTCCGCCTCATTGCCCTTCAAGGGCGTGTACATATTGGCCTGGATCTCGGAGGCCGTCCTTGCATCGTTCCAGACGCGAATTTCGTCCAGCGTGCCGTCCATGTAGGTCGAGCCAAAATTACTATCCACGCCGATATAATTGGCCGACCGCGTAACGGAGGTGACGCCGGCCATCAATGCCGATGTGACCCCCGCTCCCGGGCTCCCCTGGTCAACGCCGTTTCTATAATGTCCGCCCAGAACCTGGGCGACGCCGTTGAAATAGATGGAGGCGTTGGTGCCGTCGGTGACGGCGGCCACATGGGTCCATGTGTTGAGGCTGAGCACCGACAAGGTGCGGATCGAGTTCAGGACTGTCCCATTACCGTCAAAATTTTGAAATTGGACGATGCCGGTGGTGTCGGCAATGATAAGGGCGACGTTGTCGTTGGCCTCGGCGCCCTCGCCGATATCGATGATCCGCTGGGCGTTTTTGAAGACATCGAAATTGACCCACGCCTCGAAAGTGATGGCGCCGGACAGTTGCGCGGCAGTGATATCGGCAACATCGACAAAATCGTTGGTGCCGTCGAAATCAAGCGCGTTGCCGAAGCCGGCGACGGGGTCCGCCAGAACATGGTTATAGGCTTGTGGCGCGCGCCCGCCGATCAGGATTTCGGTCTCGATGGTTCCGGTGGATTTCTCCAAGTCCCAGTCGCCGCCGAGGGACGCCGCTCCGGTCAGGTCGTCGGAGCCGGCGATATCGGCGCCAGTGGCCTCGGCGAGGGCGGCCAGGAAGGCGGAACCCTCGGCGCCCTCGGCCACGTTGCAGCCGAAGAACAGGATATCGCCGCCGGCGGTCAGCGCATTGCCGATGACCGCCATTTCCTTGGCGTATCCGCGTAATGTTTCGGCGTTGAGGGTGGCGTTTCCCAGAAGGACCTCGCCGGCCTTACCGTGGGAGATGATGGCGATGGAGGCAAAACCGGCACGGCCGTTCAAGGTGCGCGCCATTTTCTTGACGCCGTCCTCGCCCTTATCGATGCGCACCACCTCCACATGGGATGGCAGGTCTTGCAGCAAGATATCGGTATCATCGACGGTTTCATCGACGAACAGGATCGACGCTACCGGCTGGGCCTTCGGCGCCGTCTGATCGAGGGCGGCGAGCACCGCCTCCAGCCCCGCGTCCGTTTCGGAATTTAAGGCAACCGCGTTCGCGTCCGGCTGAGCCTGCTCGGCGTCCGCCTCACTGGCTTCTACAACCGTGACACCCGCGGCCGCATCCAACAGCAGCCTTGGCTCTAACGCATAAATATCCACAACTAGCGCTCCCCGATAGGCTAGTTACGCTTCACCACAGATTTCCCACAGGAGATTGAATTTTTTATAGACGTGAAATTTTGTCTAAATTCCTCGAAACCCATTGAAAATGGAACAAAATAGCGAATATGACCGATTAGGGAAATTACATACACAACTAGAGCGGTTTGACATAAAATTTGTTGTTGCAGTGGATTCGCGCCTTCGCCGCCCTTCATCACGGCGGCCCGCTTGGGCCCGCGCTTTCCGATAATTGTCCGGTGGATTTAAAGGCCCGCGAGGCCCGCCAGGTCGGCGGCGGCGGCGGCAATTACCGGCGCCCAATCGCCGGGCGCGGATTGCCGGTAAAGTTTGAGGCTTGGATACCAGGGGCTGTGGTTGCCCTCCGTCATCCAGCGCCAATCTGGGGCGTGGTGCAATAAAAGCCAGGTGGGTTTGCCAAGGGCGCCGGCCAGATGGGCGACCGCCGTGTCCGACGTGATCACCAGGTCCAGCGCGCATATCAGGGCGGCGGTGTCGGCAAGCGGCCCCTCGCCGGTTTGCAGAAAATAGAACCCGTCGGGGCGTGCCATTTCATCGCCGCCCGGGCCCTTTTGCAGGCTGGCCCAGGAAACACCCGGTACCGCCGCCAGCGGTCCCAGCCCGTCCAAGGGCAGCCGGCGAAACCGTTCCACCGGGCTTTGCGGATTGCCCAGCCAGTTGAGGCCCACTTTCAGCCCGGCCAGCGATTGCAGCCGTTGCCGCCAGGCGCCCCGGCGCGCCGCATCGACGGCCAGATAGGGCACATCGGCGGGGATGCTATCCAGCGAGGTTGCGAAAATACGCGGCAGATCGAGGAACGGCGCGTGGCAATCGAACTTGGGCAATGGATCGCCGGCGGCGATCACCTGATCGGCCAGACCGGCCGCTTCCACCAAGGGCGCTAAGCCAAGCGGGCATTCGGCAAGAACGCGAGCGCCCCGCCCCCGCACCAGGGCCGCGTAGCGCACAAAATGGATGGCATCGCCGAGCCCTTGCTCCGCATGCAGCAATATGGTGGCGCCTTCGATTGCCGCGCCGCGCCAGGCCGGGGCGGCGAAATCCCGCATCGGGGCTGGAAAGCCGGACCATTGCCAGCGCCAAGCCATTTCGATGAAGGCGTCTTGCAATTCGCCGAGGCTGGCGAGCGCCAGCGACAGGTTCCAATGGGCGAGGGCGAAATCTTCATTGATGGCGATGGCGCGCCGGTAACTGGCCACCGCATCGGCGGCGCGCCCGCAATCTTTCAAGGCGTTGCCGTGATTGTTGTGGGCTTCGGCGTCCTCTGCGTTCAAGGCAACCGCCGTTTCGGCTGAAACCAGGGCGCCGTCGAAATCGCCCCGGCTGCGCAACACGCCGGCCAGATTGCTGTGCGAGCGGCCGTGCCCGGCATCGATCTCGATGGCGCGCCGCAAGGCCGCTTCGGCGGCGTCATCGTCGTCCAAGGCGCGCTGCACCATGGCCAGGTTGGCGTAATAATCGGCGGCCCCGCTTTCTAAGGAAATGGCAGTTTCGATCAAATCGGCGGCCAGTCCGGAATTGCCCTTCTGGTGCACGGCGACGCCCAGCAGGTGCCACAGATCGCCATTATCGGGCTCCAAATCCACCAGCTCCCGATAGGTTTGGATGGCGCCGTCCAGGTCACCGGCCCGGTGGCGTTGCATGGCGTCCTTCATGCGGGCGTCAATGTCGCTCATAAAGTGTCATCTATTGCCTTGGTTGGTATCGGTGTCCAACGGCGCATCGTCCGGCTCGGGCGCCGCTTCCCTTGCGTCTTCCATGCGCGTGACCCGGGGCGGCGTGTCCCAGGCGAGGGTGTCGAATGCCTTACAGCGCCCGCAGACCGGCTCCCACTCGGCGACCACATTGCCGCAATTGCCGCAAATCCAGGCCGGGTCCGGATCGCCCAAGGCGGCCCGTTTCAACCAGTCGCGGGCGGCTTCCGAATTCGGGTTTTCGCCCTCTTCCAGCTCCGCCATCATGCGGCAGAAGCGGCCCGGCGGGTTCTCGGTCTTGATCACGTCCAGATGCTCGCGCGCCTCGGTCCACAATTCGGCGGCCAGCGCCGCTTGCGCCACCGACAAATGGCTTTCCACATGGTCTTTGTTGTTGCCCGCCAGTTTTTCGATGGCGTGCAGTTTGTCGGGCGGCGTGCCGCCGGGGGCCAGATCCTCCATCAGCCGGGCAAGGCCGGAATGGGGATTGCGCACCCAGGCTTCTTCGATGATCGATATGGCTTTGCGCCGCTTGCCGGCGTCCGCCAACAGGCGCGCGGTGCGGAGGGCCGCCGGAACGAACGACGGCGCCAGGCCGTTGGCCCGCTGCGCCATTTGCAGGGCGTCGCCGAGCCGGCCCTCGGCCTCGGCCTCGATGGACCGCTGATAATTCAAGACGCCGCGCCGGCGCCGTCCCTGGTCGGCGCCGGTGAGCTTGGCGCGGATCGATTTTCGCACCGTATCCTCGGCCGCCTCCCAATCGGCGTTCTTGATCTGCAAATCAAGCAAGGTGGCGCTGACCGTATCGGTCTTCGGCTTCAAATCGCTGGCTTTCTCGGCGAGCGCCATGGCGGCCTCGGTATCGCCGTCCTGCAGACGCTGGTTGAGCATGCCGGACAGGCCGAGATATTCGGTTTCCGGCTTTTCCGCCATGGCTTCGAAAAACTTTCCGGCGGCCTCGTCGTCGCCGGAAAGCTGGGCTGCTTGCGCCGATAGCAGCATGGTTAAGGGCGGCTCGCCGAGCAGATTATCGGCCTTGCGGGCCAAACGGCGGGCTTCCTGGGCATCGCCGGCGGCGACCGCGACCATGCCTTGGGTCAGCGCCTTGTAGCCGCGCCGCCGCCGCCATTCGCGCCGGGCCCGCACCATCCGCCTTGGCGCGCGCCGGAAATAGGACCAGATGCGGAATATGGTCGCCAGAAGAAGCGCTACGATCACCAGCCCGGTAACCAGCAGACCGGCGGTGGTCTCCACATGATAGCCAAGCCAGTCCATGGAGACGGCGCCGGGATTGTCGGCAAGCCGCGCCGCCAGATAGCTGAAGCCGGCCAGGAGGATGAAAAACCAGAGGGCTCTGATCATCTGGCGCTACTCTTGTCCCCGGGTTTTTGGCCCTCGAGCTCTTGAAAACCGTGGGCGCGGAGCGCGTCCAGCGCGGCGCCTGCGTCGACCAATAATTGGGCGTCTCGCACCCATGAAGCCGCCGCCGCTTTCGCCGCTTCCGGCAGTTGCTCCAGTTCGCCAATAGCCGCCGCAAGCTCGCGCCTGGCCAGGGCGCGCTCGGTGCGCGCCGCGATGGCTTCGATGCCGGCGCCCTCGAGCTGATCGACGCGCCGCCATTTGACCGATTGGGTCAGCCGGTTGAGGGTGCGCTGCACCCAGCCGTCGCCTTGCGGCAATTGTTCGGTGCGCACCAGCTGGCCGGCCAGGGCGGTGAAGCGGTCGCTCAAACTGGCGACGGTTTCGAGCCCGCCGGCGGCGTGCGGGCTAAGGAGCGCGATGGCGGGCGGCACCGGCGCCATGTCGGCGAACAGGGATTTCAAAATATCCAGCTCAGCCGTGAACGGCTTGGCGGCGCTCACCGCATCTTTAAGCTGGCCGACCACAAAGACATACCGGGTCAGCCTTTTGTGCGCCGCCGCGGCGCCGGGATCGGCTTTATCGAAGGCGGCAAAGCGCTGTTGCAGGGCATCGATGCGCTCTTGGGTGCCGGTCTCGATCGCCGATTTGGCGTGTTCGAGCGCATCCAGGCGGCGCGTCAGATCACCCACCGTGCGCGCCCTCGGCTCTCGGCTCGCGCTGCTGATATCCAATTCGGCAACGGTGCGGCGCACCGCTTCGATATTGCCTTCGAGCTCTTGGATGCGCGCCAGACTGCTTTCCAGTTGGGTCTTCAGCCGGCCCCGCTCGGCCTGCAAATCTTCGAGCCCCGGGATCGGCAGCTTGGCGTCTTTTTCGAGCTGCGCCAGGCGGTTGGTTAACGCGGCGATGCGGCTCTGGTTGGTCTCGGCGGCCACCAGCCAGGGCGCAATATCGGCGGCGAAGGGCGCCCAAAGCGGGCGCAAAGCGGTGGCGATGCCGGCCAGCGCAATCACCGCCAACAGGGTCAGGAACACGGTGCGCACCGGGCGGCCTCTTTGCCGCAGGTGCGGCGGTCTGGACATTACCGCCGCACTTGCGGCAATCTCGGGTTTGGCCGTATCGGCATTGCCGGCGCCGGGCGTTTCCGGTGCCGCATCATCGCCGCCGGCCACTTCCATACCGGCCAGCTCGGCCACCCGTTCGATGAGCGCGTCCTGGCTGGGGGCGGCGGCGACGGAAACGGATTTCCATTTCACCTCGTCGACGGCATCGGCAACGGTGCGCGACAGGGCGGCGATGGTGATTTCGCGGCAGGCGCGCAACAGCCTGGCTTTGCGCACCAGCTCGCAAAATATGGTGGCCGAGCGGGGCGAGAACAAAAGCACAATATCGATCTCGCCGCTTTTCAATTTGCCGATGGCGGCCGCCGACAGGGCGCGCGCCGGCGCCGTTTCATAGATCACCTCGCGGCGGCATTGAAAGCCGGCCTTGGTCAGCTCGCCGGCCAGATCACCGGCCACCTCGGTGCCGGCCACATGCACCAGGGGGCCACGCTCCGGCTCCAGCAATTCCGCTGCCAGCCCGGCCAGGGCGCCGACGTCGCCGGACGCCGAATGCACCTGTTTGAAGGCATGGCCGCGCGCCGTCTTGGCGGTGGCGTCGCCGACCGCGAACACCGGAACGTCGCGCCGGGGCGAACGTTCGGCCAGGGCGCGGACGCCGTTAGAGCTGGTCAGCAGGACCGCTTGTATGCCGTCCAGATCGACATCGTCGCCTTTCAGGATTTTGACCGACATAAGCGGTTCCCGGTCGCTGGCGATGCCGATCTCTTCGAGCGCCTTGGCAAGCGCTTCGCCATCCTCGCCGGGCCGGGTGACCAGTGCACGCATTGTACCTAAGCCTCGCCTTCGGTTTCGCCTGGCACGCGGATGATATTCGGGTTCTCCGTTTTAATCGCTTCGATCATGCCGGGTCCAGCATTTAACAACAGCTCTTCGGCCAGCCGCTGGCCGATTGCATCGGCCTCGGCCTCCGGTCCCTCGCACTCCGCCTCGGCGGTTTCGGTGCCGTCCGGGCGCGCGATCAGGCCGCGCAGGCGCAAGGTGCCGGCGCCGTCGGTCTCGCCATAGCCGGCAATCGGCGTCTGGCAGGAGCCGTCGAGCACCGCCAGCATGGCGCGCTCGGCGGAGACCGCGATGGCCGTCGGCCAATGGGTGAGGGCGCCGAGATACACGGTTGCGCGCTTGTCACCATCGCGGCAGGTGGCGGCCAGCGCCCCCTGGCCGACGGCGGGCAGCATCTCGGACGGCTCGATGAGGCTGGTGACGTCGGCGGCGCGGCCCAAACGGTTGAGCCCGGCGGCGGCCAGGAAGGTCGCCTCAACCTCGCCGTCGGCCAGTTTCTTGAGGCGTGTATCCACATTGCCGCGAAACGGAACCACCTCCAGATCGGGGCGCAGATTCAAGAGCTGCGCCTTGCGTCTGGTCGAGGCGGTGCCCACCGTTGCGCCGCTCCGAAGCGCGCCGATGTTGGCTGCCTTTGGCGAGATGAGGGCGTCGCGCGCGTCTTCGCGGGGCATGATGGCGTGCAGGGTTATGCCGACCGGCAAGAATGTGGGCACGTCCTTCATCGAATGGATGGCGATATCGATGCGCTCTTCCAGCATCGCCTCGTCCAGCTCCTTGGTGAACAGGCCCTTGCCGCCGAGCTGGGCGAGCAGCACGGTCTGCACCCGGTCGCCGGTGGTCTTGATGACCACCATTTCCAGCTTACCGGGCTCGTTCAGATGCGGGTTTGCCGCTTTCAATTGTTCGATCACATGACCGGTCTGGGTCAGGGCCAAAGGGCTGCCCCTGGTTCCAATTCGAAGAACGTCGTTATCGGCCATGGTATGTTATCTCAAGGTGGCTCGGATGTAAGAGTTTCGCGTGTCAATCCAGCGGTTGCCAGCGTAAAGTCCCGGCGGCCGCAAATTGCGTTAATGGTTAGGCATTATATACATGAACTTACTGGGTATCGAGACCAGTTGCGACGAAACCTCGGCGGCCGTGATCAGCGGCGGTAACGGCGCGCGCCCGCGCATTCTTTCCAACGTGGTGCTTTCCCAGGTGGAAATCCACCAGCCTTACGAAGGCGTCGTGCCGGAGATCGCGGCGCGCGCCCATCTTTCCCACATCGATCACATCGTCGCCCAAGCCATGCATGAGGCGAAACTTGGGTTCGGCGCGCTGGACGGTATCGCGGTGGCCGGCGGGCCCGGGCTGATCGGCGGCGTCATCGTCGGCGTGATGACCGCCAAGGCGATTGCAGCGGTCCACAAGCTGGCGTTCCTGGCGGTCAATCATCTGGAAGCGCACGCGCTCACCATACGCCTGACGCAAGATTTGGAATTTCCTTATCTGTTGCTGCTGGTGTCGGGCGGTCATTGCCAGCTATTGGCGGTGACCGGCGTCGGCGCCTATCACCGGCTCGGCACGACATTGGACGATGCCCTTGGCGAGGCCTTCGACAAGACTGCCAAGATGCTCGGGCTGGGCTATCCGGGCGGCCCGGCGGTAGAGGAGCGGGCCAAATCCGGCGATGCGGGGCGCTTCGATCTGCCGCGCCCCATGCGCGGGCGCCCCGGTTGCGATTTTTCCTTCTCCGGGCTGAAGACCGCGGTGCGCCGCCGGATCGAGCAAATTGGCGAACTGGCGCCCGCCGATATCGATGATATCTGCGCCGCCTTTCAAGCCGCCGCCGGCGATGTGCTGGCCGACCGGACGGGGCGCGCCGCCGAGATGTTTGAGCGCCGCTTTGGCGCGCCCAGCGCCCTGGTGGTGGCCGGCGGTGTCGCCGCCAATCAATATTTGCGCGCCCGGCTCACCGATGTGGCAGCGGCGCGCGGCTTGGCGCTGGCGGCGCCGCCGCCCGATTTGTGCACCGACAACGGCGCCATGATCGCCTGGGCCGGGTTGGAGCGATTGGCGCTCGGCCTCACCGATGGCCTCGATTTCGCGCCCCGGCCGCGCTGGCCGCTGGATCCGGACGCCGCCCCGGCAACCGGCGCCGGGGTGAAGGCGTAAAGTCTCTAAAGGCAATGACGTTGGCTGCAATTGGGGTTAAACTCCGAGCCTTCGCAGCCAGTTTCGACAACAGAGAACCGAGGGCATGAGCAAAATTGGGATCGTTGGCGCCGGCGCCTGGGGCACGGCGCTGGCCGCCGCCATGGTCAGGGCCGGCAATGATGTGGTTATCCAGGCGATCGAGCCGGAGGTTGCCGAGGCCATCAATCAGCGCCACGAGAACGAAATGTATCTGGCCGGCGTTGCCCTCGATGCGTCCATCCGCGCCACCACGCAGCTCGCCGAAGCCATCGATGCGGAGATGGTCCTGCTGGTCGCCCCGGCCCAATATATGCGCGCCGTCGGCGAAGCGGCCGCCAATCATTGGCCGCAAGGCGTGCCGGCGGTAATCTGCGCCAAGGGTATCGAACAAGACAGTTGCGCCCTGATGAGCGAGGTGATTGCCGAGGCCATACCCGGCGCCCCGCTGGCGGTTCTGTCCGGTCCCACCTTCGCCGCCGAAGTGGCCATGGACAAACCCACGGCGGTGACGCTGGCCTGCAACGACGAGCTGATCGGCAAGGTTTTGATGGAAACCCTGTCGTCCCGCCATTTTCGCATCTACCGGACCCGGGACGTGATCGGCGCGCAGATGGGCGGCGCCGTCAAGAACGTGCTGGCCATCGCCTGCGGCATCGTCGAGGGCCGCCAGCTGGGCGACAATACCCGCGCCGCCCTGGTAACCAGAGGCCTGGCCGAGATCATCCGCCTTGGCACCGCCAAGGGCGCGCGCCCCGAAACCCTGGCCGGGCTATCGGGGCTCGGCGACCTGGCCCTGACCTGTAACGCCATGCAGTCGCGCAACTTTTCTCTGGGCGTCGCCCTCGGCCAGGGCAGCTCTCTGGAGGCGGTTCTGGCGGAACGAAATTCGGTGGCCGAGGGCGTGTTTACCGCATCCTCGGTAACCGATCTGGCCCACCGGCTGGACGTGGAGGCGCCCATTTGCACGGCTGTGGACGCCGTGTTAAATCATTTCGCCGACATCGACACGGCAATTTCCGGGCTTTTGTCACGCCCCCTTAAAGAAGAAACCGCCTGAAATAACGGCCCGCATAGGTAAGGAACCAATTCATGAAATATTGGCTGATCAAGTCGGAGCCGGGCGCCTGGTCCTGGGACGATCATGTGAAAAAGGGCGTCGAGCACTGGGACGGGGTGCGCAATCACCAAGCCAACAACAACATGAAAGCCATGGCGCTGGGCGACAAGGTGTTCTTCTATCACTCGGTCAACGAAAAGCAGATCGTCGGCATCGTCGAGGTGGTGAGCGGCCACTACCCAGACCACACGGACGCAAAAGGGCGCTTCGGCATGGTCGATTTCAAGGCGCTGGAGACGGTGCCCAAGCCGGTCACCTTGGAAGATATCAAGGCCAATGGGCGGCTCAAAGACATGGTGCTGGTCAAAAATTCGCGCCTCAGCGTGCAGCCGGTGACGGCCGCCGAATGGAAGATCGTCTGCGCCATGGCCGGCGTCGATCCTTAGATCCCATACTTAAAATCCCAAGAGGGAATGCGCGCGTGTTAATGGACCAGTTAAAGAAGGCCTTCGGTTTGGGGCCCAAGCTCACGGCGGAGGAGGAAATCCTCCGCTTCACCGAGGGCCTCGGCTCCATGACCGACGAAGACATGGGCATCATCCTGGCGGTGGCCACGGTGGTGCGCGTCAATCTGGAAGACCAGAAGCATCTGCCCACCGGCATCTACGACAATGCGCAATTGCCGCCGGCCAGCGTTTTGATGGGCAAAATGGTCGATCTGGCCAAGGTGGCCCGCCATTTCGACCGCCTCGGCCAGACCACCGATGCGGTCGCCGCGGTCGCCGTGTTGAATACGCTGCGCTGTCTCAACGCCCCCGAGTTGCGCCATTTGGGGCGCGGCATCTGGGCGGAGATGGCGCGCGGCACGCCCTATGTGAAAAAGGCCCTGGCCGAGGGCGAGCGCAACAAGGGCGAGCCGTTTCCAAAGCGCGTCTGGAAAGAATTTGCCAAAGTGCCAAAAGGGTTCGAGCCGTTAACCGGCGGCGGCAAATCTTCTTCGAAAATACCGTCCAGTAAATCCCAAAGCGGCAAACCGGTTAAAAAGGCGGCCACATGGCCAAAGAGCCCGCCGAATTCCTGATTTGCGCCCTGGCCGATATGGCCGATGGCGCCGCCAAGGGTTTCGATACCGAACTGCTCGGCGAGCGCCGCCTGCTGTTCGGCGTGCGCCTTGGGCGTGACGTTCACATCTATATCAATAGCTGCCCGCATATCGGCACGCCCCTCAATATCCTGGCCGACCGGTTCCTGACCACCGATGGGGCGTTGATAAACTGCTCCACCCACGGCGCTTTGTTCAACATCGAAGACGGCATGTGCATCGCCGGGCCCTGCAAGGGCCGCCCCTTGCGCCGCATCCCCACCCATGTGCGCGGCGGCGATGTGTTTATCGAAACCCGGATATTCATGGCGTAACTTGTCATCACGTTCGAAATTGCGATAATCCACCGAGCAAAGAACATAAGCCACTTGCAGAGGAAGGGGTCTCACCATGTCGGAAAATCATTTGTTTCCCGTGCCGGAGGATTTCGCTGAGCACGCCTGGGCCGACAACGACAAGTATCTGGAGATGTATCAGGCCTCGATCGATGATCCCGACGCTTTCTGGGGCGAGCACGGCAAGCGCATCGATTGGATCAAACCCTATAAAACCGTCAAGGATGTGGACTTCAATGACGATGCCCGCATCCGCTGGTACGCGGACGGCACCCTCAACGCCTCGATCAATTGCATCGACCGGCACCTTGAGAAGCGGGCCGATCAAACCGCCATCATCTGGGAAGGCGACGATCCGGCGGATTCGAAAACCATCACCTACCGGGAACTGCACGGTTCAGTGAGCCGCTTCGCCAACGCCATGAAAGCGCGCGGCATTGGCAAGGGTGACCGGGTCACGGTCTATATGCCGATGGTCCCCGAGGCCGCAATCGCCATGCTCGCCTGCACCCGCATCGGCGCCATTCATTCGGTGGTGTTCGGCGGCTTTTCGCCGGACAGCCTGGCCGGGCGCATCATCGATTGCGATTCCAACTGCGTCATTACCGCCGACGAAGGCATAAGGGGCGGCCGCCCGATCCCGTTGAAAGCCAATACCGATGCGGCGCTGGAACGTTGCCCAAGCGTGCAAACCGTGTTCGTGGTCAAGCGCACCGGGGCCGAAATCACCATGCAGGATGGCCGCGACGTCTGGTACCACGATGCCTGTGCCGCCGCCGATCCCGAATGTATCCCTGAAGAAATGGACGCCGAGGACCCGCTTTTTATTCTCTATACCTCGGGCTCCACCGGCCAGCCCAAGGGGGTATTGCACACCACCGGCGGCTATATGGTCTACGCCGCCATGACCCATCAATATGTGTTCGATTACCACGACGGCGACATCTATTGGTGCGCCGCCGATGTGGGCTGGGTCACCGGGCACTCTTATATCCTTTATGGCCCGCTCGCCAACGGCGCCATCACCACCATGTTCGAAGGCGTGCCCAACTGGCCGGACGCATCGCGCATCTGGCAGGTGGTCGACAAGCATCAGATCAACATCCTCTACACCGCGCCGACGGCGATCCGGGCGCTCATGCAGCAGGGCGACGAGCCGGTCAAAAAGACGTCCCGCAAATCCTTACGCCTGCTCGGCTCGGTCGGCGAGCCGATCAATCCGGAAGCCTGGATGTGGTATTACAATGTTTGCGGCGATGGCCGCTGTCCGATCATGGACACCTGGTGGCAGACCGAAACCGGCGGCATTCTGATCACGCCATTGCCGGGCGCGACGGCGCTCAAGCCCGGCTCGGCGACGCGGCCCTTCTTCGGCATCACGCCGGCCATCGTCGATGCCGACGGCAAAATTCAGGACGGCGCTTGCGAAGGCAATCTGATCCTCACCGACAGCTGGCCCGGCCAGATGCGCACCGTGTTCCGCGACCACAAACGCTTCATCGAGACCTATTTTTCGGCTTATCCCGGCAATTATTTCACCGGCGACGGTTGCCGGCGGGACGAAGACGGCTATTACTGGATCACCGGGCGCGTTGATGATGTGATCAATGTATCGGGCCACCGCATGGGCACGGCGGAAGTGGAAAGCGCCCTGGTGGCCCATGCAAAGGTATCGGAATCGGCGGTCGTCGGCTTCCCCCACGACATCAAGGGCCAGGGCATTTACGCCTATGTGACGCTGATGGCCGGCGAGGAGCCATCGGATGAATTGCGCACCGAACTTATCCAATGGGTGCGCAAGGAAATCGGCCCAATCGCCAGCCCCGACGTGATCCAATGGGCGCCGGGATTACCGAAGACCCGCTCAGGCAAGATCATGCGCCGCATCCTGCGCAAGATCGCCGAGGGCGATGCGAGCAATTTGGGCGATATCTCGACGCTGGCGGATCCGAGCGTTGTGGATGATTTGGTCGCGCATTTGAAAGATTAGGATGGGGTCGGTGAGCCCCACCTCAAGCGGGCGGGGGATGGCATGGTCGGCCCGCCCGCGGCCTCGATTATCGGTAATGCGGGGGTAAGGTTGGGCACGCACCGCCAATCAGCCCGCGCTCCTTTTCTTATCCCCCCTCCCCTGGTGGGAGGGGGTCAGGGGGAGGGGGCTTCCGGCAAACGATGGAGCAATCCGCACATGCTATCGCACCCCCACCCCAACCCTCCCCCATCGAGGGGGAGGGAGAAAAAAGAAGAATCATCACAAGAGACGGTGAGACGAAGAAAAAAGATTTGAAACACAGAGCTCACAGAGGACACAGAGAAGAAGGAAATAGGAAAGAGGGAAGGCGCTGCGCGCGGTTCGGCAGACGCCTGTCTTGGCGATACCGAGCGCTGTCAGGCTGGCGGCAGACCGATCGTGGTCTGGTCCTGGAAGACCGTCACAGAGCGCGGCTCCCCGCCGCAGCCGTTCAACCCGAACCGTCGCGAAGACGATCTTCTCCCGCCTCGGCGACCGCCTCGGTCACCTCGTAGTCGTAGATCCAGTCGCTTTGCATCATGGTTTTGTCGGCGCCGATGCGGGTTTTGATGGCCATGCTCACATCGCGTTTGAAACGGTCGAAGCGCGACGGCAGATGGTTGAACTTGGCCCGCGCCCTGGAGCCGGCCTGAATTTTCGTGGTCCGGGGTATGCGCAAACCTTCATAGGCCCGCAAGGCGGCGGCGAGATCGGAAGGGCCCGGCGCCAGCAATTCGGCGAGCACGCAGCCGTCCTCGACCGCCGTGCAGGCGCCCTGGCCGAGATAGGGCAGCATCGGGTGAACCGCATCACCGAGCATGGTCACCGTGCCCCGGCCCCAGGCCTCGATCGGGTCGCGGTCGTAGAGCGCCCATTTGTAATATTTGTCGCTGGTCCGGAACAGGCGGTGGAGATAGTCGTTCCAGCCGGCAAAGGTGTCCGTCAGTTCGACAAGATCGCATTCCTGGGTCCAGGAATCCTCGGTCCAGGCGTCGCTGTCGAAATGGGCGACGAAATTCATCAACGCGCCGCGCCGTACCGGGTAATGCACCACATGGCCGTGCGGGCCCCACCAGGCGGTCATATCCATGATGCGGTCGGCGGGCGCCAGCGCCGCCATCGGCACCATGCCGCGCCAGCAGACGCAGCCGGTAAAGCGGGGCTCGCCGGCGCCGAACAGGGATGCCCGCACCGCCGAGCGGATGCCGTCGGCGCCGACGATGATATCGGCCTCGATTTCGTGGCCGTTTTTGAAGCGGGCGGTGGACGCGGTATCGCCGGGCTCGACCCCGGTGCATTGGTGGCCGAGATGGAAAATGCTATCGGGCAGGGCGGCGGCCAAAACATCCAACAGGTCGGCCCGGTGGATGGTGAGGAACTTGGCGCCGTAGCGCGCCTCCAGCCCGCCGGCGCTGTTTTCCTGGCGCCTGATGACGCGCCCGCTCTTGAAGTTGCGTGCCATCGTGCGCTTGGCGTGATGGCCGATCTCGACAATCGCATCCTCGACGCCAAGCAGGCGGAAGGCCTTCAGCGCGTTGGGGCTCATATTGACGCCGGCGCCGATTTCGGTGATCGCGGCGGATTGCTCGTAGACCGCGACCTCGATACCGCGGCGGTTGAGGGCGAGCGCCGCGGCAAGCCCGCCGATGCCGCCACCGATGATGGCGACTTTGGCTGTTCTTTTCACCGGCATTTCCCGAAATAGCGTGGCCCTTATTTTACCAGGTCGCGGACCTTGGCCTCGATCACGTTGAGGACATGCATGTCCTGCTCGGCGGTCTGTCTGGGGACAACGGTGATTTTTGAATCGAGCTCGCCGGTGGGTTGGGAATGAAGTGTAAGGCGCAAATACATCGCTTCATTGGGCCGCAACTGCACACGGATCTTGGCCCTGCGGCCGGCCTCGGAAAAAACATGCTGACCGGGATTTACATCCCGAAAGGTTACCGTGCCCGATAAGGCGTCACCGAATGGCTTGGCGTCGATCCAGATCACCCGTGGATGAACAAGTTCAACCATATTGAGGGTTCTATAGACGAATACGCGGCTCTTACCTGGCGCCAGTTTGGCAAAGTCCGGCTTGGCCTGATGGTACGGCAAGCCCGCAGTACACCCGGCAAGAACAAACCCCAATATTAAAATCGCTTTGGCATTGAACAGGCGGCTCATCGTAATTTCTCCTTTGGCGGCATATTAGAGCAAGCCGCCTTGAAGGCAATCTGTTTGGCAATGAGAGCGGTTCCGGGATGGGGCGGCCGAAATAGCTTTTAGGAGCGCTGAATACGAGCCGCCGGATTGGTTTTCCTTTGCTCTTCCGCCGCGCCCACATGTTTGCCGATATTCCATCCGACATCGGTCAGATGTTCGGTGGCAAAGTCCACCGCCTCCTGATCGGTGACGGTCGCGATGGTATCGTTCCACCGATTTAACCAACCGCTCAGACTGATCACCGCAACGATTTCAATAATCTGGCGGTCGCTATAGTGCTTGCGCAGTTCGTCGAAATTCTCCGGCTCGGTCATGTTGGGTGAGAGGCCGGCAAGGCGCGCAATATCAAGGGCCGCGCGCTCCGCTTGGGTAAATAGATCCGAATCTTCGTAACCCCAGATCGCCTTGATGCGCACCACATCGACACCGATTTTATTGAGGATATAGGCGCCGTGGGATTGGCAATGTCGGCAGCCGGCAGAGAGACTTGCGAGCGTAAACATTTCCACCTTCAGCTGCTTTGCTATCTGCCCGTCGCCCAGCACAAGAGACGAAAGCTCATCGAGCTTTGTTCGAAGTTCCGGCCAATTCCCCATCTCGAAGCCTTGGCGATCCTTGTATGTGTTCTCAACCATATCGGACAACCTCCCAGACAATAAGGCGCGCTTTACGCTCGGCACTGGACTGTGAAGGAGTTTAGCGGAAAATACTAAATAAATTGCGCCGCCCCCTTGCGCCGGGCCGCCAACAAACTATTTAAGTAGCAACGCATACGAGCGCTCGTGCTCTTGGAATTTGTGAATAAGAATATCTGATCCCACGCCCGGTATTGCCCGGGTTAGGTGGACCGTTTTGGTGCGCCGATGCGTAAGGTTCCGTAAGGAACCGTTAGGAAAGCTCATAAACCGGTATGGTCAATTTTGGGAAAATATGTCGCAGCCATGTGTCCCACGAAGGGGCTGCATACCAGGGATGGTAGGGTGGATTGGCGGTGCTGATGGGCTGGCGGTGCCAAGACGGACGCCCGGCTGGCGGTGCTCCGAGCACTGACCGGTGCCTGGACGGACGCCCGGCTGGCCGACCCGGCCATCCCCAGCCGGGCTGGGCCTATATGCACCAACTCCCGCGCTTGCGCCCAGCGTAAATGCGGCCCAGGCCTTCGGCGATCAAGGCCGCCGTCAGATCGTGGCCAGCGCCGTTGAGGACCCGGCTGACAACCCGTCCCGCGAACTTGCCATACTGAATGTTGCGCAAGGTGACGCCGCCTTGGCTTAAAAATTCGGTCACGAAATCCCGGGCGCGGCGGGCCAGTTGGCGTTCGGCGGCGCACTTGCCCTTCAATTCGGGCGTATCGACGCCGTCGACACGGACCAAAGTCTCCACCGCTTGGCCGAGCCAGATGCGGGCGCTGACGGCGATGGTGTCGCCGTCGATAACCCGCAACAGACGCGCCGGGATCGGACCCGCCAAAATCTCTCTCGAGCGGGAAACCGGCGCTGGCGTCGCTACCAATACCGACAACAATGCCAAGAATGCCAAAGCGCGAACCATTCCTTATTATAGAACAATTAGAGAACTAATTCAAATGATATTTTGCACGATATGAGGGAAAGAAAATAATTTAATTACACAGTATATGGGTGTTTCGATCTCCGATCATAGAGCGGTGCCAAGTTCGACGCCGGTCTGGCCGACCCGGCCATCCCAAGACCGGCTGGGCACATGGGGTCACGCCGTCAGCACGATCTTACCCAGCACTTCGCCGCTTTCCAGCAAGCGGTGGGCTTCGGCGGCTTCGGCCAGGGGCAGGCGGGCGCCGACGCTGGGGCTGATTTGCCCGGCGTCCAGCATCGCGATGAGATCGGCGGTAATGGCGCGCAAGGCTTCCTGGTGGTGGTCGTAGGTGTGGATGTTGAAGACGCGGATGGCCGGCGAACGGTTCGAGTTCTGGCGCATTTCCTCGAACACGTCCTTGTCCGGGAGCGGCGAGAACACGTTGTAGGCGACCGCCGTTCCGAAATCGGCCAGCATTGCCAAGCATTCCAGGAACACCGGCCCGATAACGTGATCAAAGGCCGCGTCGACGCCCAGCCCATCGGTGAGCGCAAGGACCCGTTTCGCCAGCGGCTCGGTCTTGTAGAACACCGCATGATCGAGGCCGCAGCGCTTGGCGTATTCGGCCTTGGCCTCTGAGGAGACGCTGCCGATAACATTTATGCCGCGTACCTTGGCGAGGTCGGTCAGCGCCCCGGCGATGGCCCCGGCGGCGCCGGTCACGAAGATGCTCTTGGCGCCCTCCGCCAATCCCAGCCCATAGAGCATGGCGTGGGCGACCACGTAGGAGGGCAGCACCACGGCTTGTTCGAAGTCGGCTTGTTCGAAGTCGGCACCGTCTTTTAGAACATGCACCGCCGTTGCGGGGACGGCGATCATCTCGGTGTAGCAGCCGCCGCGCACCGGCAATTCGCGGGCGCTCAGGAGCACCGGCTGGCCGATTGCGAGGTCCGTGACGCCGTCGCCGATGGCTTCGATGACGCCGGCCAGCTCGTTGCCCGGATTGGCGGGCAGGGGCGGGCCCCATTTGTAGATGCCTTTGCGGATCAGCACGTCGGGCACGCTGACCCCCATGGCGCGGACGCGGATCACCACCTCGCTGGGACCGGGCGTGGGCTCCGGGACTTCGGCGATTTTCAAGACCTAGATCGGGCCCGGCGCGTCCAACAGAATGCTTTTCATGGGAATTTGCCTTTGGAGAATGGCATGCGCCTAAATCCGGATGATGCCGCTGGGATAAATCTGCATGCGCTCATTGCCGCCCTTTGTGATGCGCACCAGCCCGCCGGTTTGCACGCCGGCGGATGCGTCCTTGGTGATGATGTTGGGCTGCACAACCAGGCACATGTTTTCGGCGAAGGTGAAATCCGGGACCGGCCCGGCGGGGCGCGACGCGCAGCCCAGCACCGGTTGCAGATAGCCGCCGCCATAGCCGTGCGTGACATCATCCCAGATGGTAAAGCCGGCGTCTTCGATGACGGCGGTTTGGGCGATCACATCGGCCGCCGTGGCGCCCGGGCGCAGCACGCCCTCGATGCCGGTGAGCACCGCCTCGGCGACGCCGTGCAGGTCCTGGTAAAGCTGGTTGGGCTCGGCCTCGACGGTCATGGTGCGCAGGACCTGGCCCGAATAGGTCCAAAAGTGGGACGAGATTTCGGTGACCAGCGCATCGCCTGGGCGCACTTCCCGCGTCGACGGGAACTGTAACGGCACGCAGCAGCTGGGATCGTCCATCGGCGTTACGCCCATGAACTCGATCACATGGGCGCCGCCGTGGGGCAGGTAGGCGGCCTGGGTGGCGGCGGCCAATTGGCGCTCGGTGATGCCCGGCGTTACCGCCTTGGCCATGGCTCCTAAGGCCATGTCGGAAAACAGCGCGCCGATGCGCATCCAGCTTATCTCGGCATCCGATTTTATCAGGCGCAGGGTGAAATAAATCCGATTGAAATCGGCGATTTCATCGACACCGGAGCCGATGGCGGCATAGTCGTTGGCCGAAAGGCGTCCCATAAGGCCGATGCGGCCTGCATTCGGCGCCAGCTTTTTCAAGATATCGGCGGCCACCGACAGCGGTTTGCGCTCCCCCCAGACGACGTCCACATCGAATGCCATCTGCTTGGCGTGGGGCAGGTGATTGTAATGTTCGACCACCAGAGATAGGGGCTGGCCGGGCACCAACACCAGCACGGCGGCGGTGGTTGACGGCCAGTTGGTGAGCCAGTGAACGGCGCTGCCGCCGAAGCCGAACTCGGCGACGATCAGCGCATCCAGATTTTGCTCCGCCATGGCGGCGGTCACCTTGTCCCGGCGGGCCGCAATCTCAGATGCCGCGAAGCCCGGATAGGGCGCCGCCAATATGGCACGCTCCTCAGCGGTTAATAGATCGAGGCTGATTTCTGTGTCTGCCATGGAAGTGTCCCTTTCATTTTCTCATCGATTGCCGCCATCAAAACCCCTCCATCCCGGCTTTTTGCAATCCGGCGATCAGGTCCGCCTGGGCCGATATTTTGAAATCCTGGATCGCCTGGATGATATGGGGGTAATTGGCGGTCAGTGCCGCGCATTCCGAGCGGGCTTCGGCCATGCGGTCCAACTCGGCAAGTGCAGCCACGCGCATGGCCGCGACGCGGTGGTAGGTAGCTGTATTCCTTGCATTGTGGGCCTTGGTGGACCATTCGAGCACGGCTTCGTAGTCGCCGAGGGTAAAATAACCGGTCGTCAGGGCTTCCATGAATTGCGGCAATTGGATGTCACGGGGACTTAGGCGCAGGGCGGACAACAGCCGCTCAACGCCCTCCGCCGCCTGGCCGGAATATACGAAGCTGCGTCCGAGTGCGGATTGCAGATAGGCATTGTTGGGATTTATCGCCAAGCCCTGTTCCAGAGTGCTGATGGCCTTCTCTGGGTTTCCGGTTGTGACGCCGTGGGTTAACAGCGCCAGTCCAAGGCACATAAAACCAAACGTGTCATCGCGGTCCAATTCCGTAGCTTTTCGGCCTTCTGCCTGCGCCTCTTCAAATAAAGGCTCCCGGTCACTGGTCGTATCCAGGTAGGCAACCATCGCCAGAGACCGGCAAAGGCCGGCATGGGGGGCGGCGAGACGTGGATCAAGAGCGATCGCTTGGCGGAACAATTCCTGCGCGCCGTAATACCCTTCCAGGGAATCCCGGTTGATGCATTGGGTGCCGCGCTGAAAAAGGTCCCAGGCGTCGAGATTACCCATGTGCTTGCTGGATGACCGGTTGATTTCCGCTTGCGCCAGTTCCGGCTCGATGGCGCTGGCCACTGTTGCCGTAATCTCGTCCTGAAGATCGAATATATCCTCCAGTTCCCGGTCATAGCGCTCCGCCCAAATATGGTTGCCGGTGCCGCCATCGATCAACTGAACGGAGACGCGAATGCGCTCGCCGGCTTTGCGGATGCTGCCCTCAAGCACATAACGCACGTTCAAATCCTTGGCCACATCGCGGAGGTCCGGCGATTGCCCCTTGTAGGAAAACGTTGAATTGCGCGCCGTTACCTGCAGCCAGCCGATGCGCGACAGGGCGGTGATAATGTCCTCGGCAACGCCGTCCGAAAAATACTCCTGCTCCGGATCGCTGGAAAAATTCTCGAAGGGCAACACCGCGATGGACGGCATTTCCGGCGCCGGGCTGGGCTCGGATGAAGCGCCCGCCGCGATACCCACCCGGTAGGCGCGGATCGGGTTTTCAATATTCTTGACCTGATGATCGCCCATGTCCTCGACGCTGACATCGAGCCGATGGCGCACCTGGTCGGCGACCACCCCGGTGACGCAAATACCGCCCGGCTCGGCGAGCGCCTCAAGCCGCGCCGCGATATTGACGCCGTCGCCGTAAATCTCGCCGCCGTCATCGATGACTTCGGCCATGTGGATGCCGATGCGGAACAAAAGCTGCTGGTCTTCGGGCACGTCCCGGTTTTCATCGGCGAAGCGGCGCTGAACCTCGACCGCCATCTCGACACAGCCGACGACGCTGCCGAATTCCGCCAGGATCGCGTCGCCGGCGTAGTGATTGACCTTGCCGCCCCGGCCCTCGATGGCGCGGGTCAGTGTCGATAAGCCGGCGCGCAACGCTTCGTGCGTCGCGTCCTCATCCTGCCCGGTCAGGCGCGAATAGCCGGCCACGTCCGCATAAAGGATCGCCGCCAGCTTGCGTTGTATGGCTTGATCGCTCATTTGCCTCCCCCGAGGCTTTGATTGTTGGCGTCATACTAGGGACGGCGGCGGGTTTCGGCCAGCCTCAAGAAAGGTTGCTGGACGGCTCCGTGGGGAATGGATATGGCTTTGGGCATGGACGCAAATACCAAGCGCTATTATTGGGCGGTGGGGCTCACATTGCTGGCCGCCGTCTGCTATGCGCTGAATTCCAATTTGGCGGCGATCTCATACACCCATGGCGCCGATCCGCTTTCGGTGCTGACGACGCGCAGTATGGTCGGCGCATTGGGATTGTTCCTGGTGCTCAAAATAAGAAAAGTTTCTCTGCAATTGCCGGTGCGGGAGATGCTGGCGGCGGCCGGTCTGGGCGCCGTTTTGACCTTGGCCTCTTATTTGACCCTGAGCGCCTTTCAATTCATTCCGGTCGCTTTGGCGATCCTTATTTTTTATCTGTTTCCCCTGTTGACCGCCATCGGCGCCTGGGCGTTTTACCGGCAACCGCTGAGCCCGCTATTCATCGCCATGGCGATCCTTGCCCTGGTTGGGCTGGCCCTCGCCCTTAAATCAGGCGGCGGCGGTCTCGATATCAAGGGGGTCTTGCTGGCGGGCGCAAGCGCCGTTGTTGTGGCGGTGTTTATGTTGCTCAACGGCAAGCTGGTCCAGGGCAGGGATTCGCGCCCCTACTCGCTGATCATATTGTGCTCGGCGGCGGCGTTGTTCGTGATTGCCAGTCTGATCTCCGGTGATTTTTTAGTGCCCGGCTCGGCGCTTGGTTTGGCGGCCTATTTCGGCGTCGCCGCCGCCCATTCCATCGCCTTCATCGTGTGTTTCATCGCCGTCTCGATGATTGGTCCGGTACCGGTTTCGCTGTTTTTGAATTTCGAGCCGGTGGCCACCATCATATTGGGCGCCCTCATGCTCGGCCAGGTATTGACCCCGCCGCAGCTTGCCGGCGCTGCCATCGTCATCGCCGCCGTCATCATCGCCGGGCGCCAGAAAATGGCCAAAGCGGCAACCGAATAATTGCAAAATACCATGGAAGCGGTTTAAAAGCGTCATGGAATTTTCCCAATTCTTCGATCACAACATGGCCATTGCCGCCGCCTTCGCGGTGGTCTCGGCCATGCTGCGCGGCTTCACCGGTTTTGGCGCCAACCTGATCTGGGGGCCGGTGCTGATCTTCCTGTGGGGGCCGGTGGAAGCCGTGGCGATCATGGGATTGGCCGGCATTTCGGCGTCGTTGCAGGGCTGCATCCCGGAAATCCGCAAAGCCGACTGGCCGGAGATCACACCGATTATCATCGCCGCCGCCATCGGCGGGCCGTTGGGCGTGGTCACGCTGATGCATCTGGAGCCAGACATGGTGCGCCGTTCCATCGGCGGGTTCATATTGATAATCGCCGTGATCCTGGCCACCGGCTGGCAGTATCGCGGCAACCGGGGGTTGACGCCAAAGGTCATCACCGGCGGCCTCGGCGGCGGGCTGGCCGGTTTCGCCGGTATCGGCGGGCCGATCTGCGTCTTGTACTTCATGGCGGCGCCGGGCCCGGCCGAGGTGCAGCGCGCCAACAACATGATCTCGGTGTCGGTGCTGGTGCCGATGGTGCTGGTCAGCCTGGGTGTCTCCGGCGGCATCGGCATTGAAACGCTGATCCGCGCGGCGATCCTGTTTGTGCCTTACTCTTTCGGCATGTGGCTCGGAGCCCGTTTGTTTCACATGATCCCGAAAGAATTGTTCCGGCGCGCGGTGCTCGGATTGCTGATGATCATCGGCGTCGCCGTGATGGCGGCTTAAACGCCATCCAGCCCGAAGGCGGCGGCTCCGTAGGCGGTTCCCGAACGGTCCCAGTTTTGCGAGATATGGGTGGAGACGGCGCGCATGTCGCGAAACTTGCGCTGGGCGAAGTGGCTGTCGAACATGCCCTTGGCGCCGGCGGCGGCGAACAATCGGTCGACGGCGCCCTGGCAAAGGCGGGTGGCATAGCCGTGATCGCGCCGGGCGCGGGCCCGTTCCATCACCGTCATGGGGCGCGCTTCGCTCATGGCTTTCATGGCGGCGGCGCAGTCGCGCATGACCAACAGGCGCGCCGCGTCAATCTCGGCGGCGGCTTCGGCGATATGCATCTGCATGGTTGGATATTCGGCGATCCGAACGCCCTGGGATTGGGCGCCGGTAATGTGTCCGACGGAGCGTGCCAGCAGGCTTTCGGCGATGCCAAGGCCGGTGGCGGTAAACAAAAACGGCACCGTGGGCAGATGCGCCAGGCGGTAGAGGGGCCGGGTTTCGGCGTCGCCGCCGGTCCTGGCCCGCCCTTCGGCGCCGGCATTGGCTTCCGGCATGGTCAGCATCCGGTGTTCGGGCACGATGGAGGATTGGACGGTGACGTTCTTCGAGCCGGTGCCTTGCATGCCGAGCACCTGCCAATTGTCCTCGATCACGATATCGCTGCGCGGCACGATGAAAAAGGCATGCACCTGGCCGCCGCCGCTTACGGGCATGAAGCTGCCGAGGATAAACCAGTCGGCGTGATCGCAGCCGCTGACGAAATCCCATTTGCCGGATACAAGCCAGCCATCCCCCGACCGCTCCACCATGCCGGTGGGGTGGTAGCCCGCCGATATCAGCGCGGCTGGGTTTTCGCCCCAGATATCGTCGGCGGCTTGGCCCGAAAACATGCCGGTGAGGATCGAATGATCCGTATAGACGGACGCCACCCAGGCGGTAGAGCCGCAGCCCTGGGCCAGCGCCGCGATCACTTCGGCGGCCGCGTCCAGGGGTAACTCGGCGCCGCCGTACTTTCTCGGCTGGCAAAGACGGGTAAAGCCGCAGCTGCGCAATTCATCGATGGTTTCGCCAAGCATCTGGCCGGCCGCTTCGGTTGCGGCGGCGCGTTCGTCCAGGCTTGGCGCCAAAGCGGTGGCCTGATCGAGAAGCGCTTGGGCGCGCAATGTTTGGTTTTCAATTTCGAGGGCGTTCATTGCATTGGTGATCCCAGCCGGAATATTCCAAGACCATATTCAGAATTAGGGCAAAGTCCATAGCATTGAATTGCCAGCTACCCCGCCGCCGGTGTAATCAGGGTAGACATCGGCTTTGGATTGTTTCAATTATGGATTTTGACCGGCGCCTGGCGCTAACCGCGCTGGCCCGCATTCTCGGCAAACAACGGCATCTGGAAGACGCGATGGCGGAGGCCGAGGCGGCGCTGGGCGCTGATATCGAGCCCAGAGACCGGGCCTTCGCCCATAATCTGGTGGCCACCACCTTGCGCCGCCTGGGCCAGATCGATGCGTTGATCGACGCGCTCCTGGACCGGCCGATGCCGGCGAAGGCGCTGGGCGCCCGCAATATTTTGAGGCTCGGCGGCGCCCAGTTGATGTTTCTGGGGACCCCCGCCCACGCAGTTGTCGATACCGCCGTCAACTTGGCCGCAGGCGCCGGTCAGGGGCCTTACAAAAAACTGATCAATGCGGTGCTGCGCCGGGCGGCCAGCGAAGGCGCAAAAATCATCGCCGGCCAGGACGCCGGGCGCCTCAATACCCCCGATTGGCTGTGGCAAAGCTGGAGCCAGGCTTACGGAAATGAGACGGCGGCGAACATCGCCGAGGCTCATTTGCAGGTCCCGGACACCGATCTGACGGTCAAATCCGATGCGGTTGGGTGGGCCGAAAAACTGGGCGGCACAGTATTGCCGGGCGGCTCGGTGCGGCTAACCGGCTCGGTGCGCGCGGCCGCTCTGGCGGGATATTCGGAGGGCGCATGGTGGGTGCAGGACGCCGCCGCCAGCCTGCCGGCGCGTCTGTTCGGCGACGTTGCCGGGCTGCGCATCGCCGATCTTTGCGCGGCGCCCGGCGGCAAGACGGCGCAACTGGCCCACGCCGGCGCCCATGTGACCGCCATCGACCGCTCCCATAAACGTCTGGCGCGGCTGGCCGAAAATCTGACCCGGCTTGGCCTTGAAGCTGATCTGGTCTGCGCCGACGCGTTCGATTGGCGCCCGGACGCGCCCTTGGACGCGGTGCTTTTGGATGCGCCCTGCAGCGCCACCGGCACCATCCGCCGCCATCCCGATATCCAGCGCACAAGGGTGCCCGAAGAGGTGAGCCACGCGGCGGCAGTGCAGGCCAAGCTGGCGGCGCACGCGGCGGAACTTTTGGCCCCCGGCGGCGTGCTGGTTTTCGCCACCTGTTCGCTGGACCGGCAAGAGGGTCCCGAAGTGACCGCGAACCTGTTAGCATCCGATGACCGGCTGCGCCGGGCGCCGATTTCCGCCACCGAAATCGGCGGCTTGGCCGAGGCGATCACGGCGGACGGCGATTTGCGCAGTCTGCCGTGCCATCTTGGTGCGCTGGGCGGTATGGACGGGTTTTATGCGGCGCGCCTTATTCGTGAGTGATTAACCAATTGTTCGCCAATTTTGTTTAGCTAGACTGGAGGGATAAACAAAGATGATCGGGGAGAGTGTTTTGCTCTCTGAACTCCAGGGAATAGAGGACCGGCCGGGCCTCATGGGCGCGCTTATGCGCTTTGGCTATGGCAGTCCGTTGTACCGCTATACGCTGATCGGACGCTCACCGGACCGGCTGCTCGGCACGCCGCCAGAGATTATTCTGGGCTCGGCCGCCGCCGGTCAGGCGATCTTGGCCGGGCATCTTTCCTTTGCCGGCGAGCGCCGCGAGATTTCGGATATGGGCGCCGACCCCGCCAATGCCGGCGAGGCGTGGCTTTGCCACCTCAACGGCTTTGCCTGGCTGGGCGATTTGCGCGCCGTCGGCTCGGACGAGGCGCGGCGCCACGCCAGGCGCCTGATCGAAAGCTGGATCCGCGGCCATGGTCATTGGTCGGCGCTACCGTGGCGGCCCGATGTGACTGCCCAGCGGCTGATCAACTGGCTCACCCATTTCGGTTTTTTCGCCGCCGATGGGGAAGACGCGTTTCGCCTGACCCTTTATGCGGAACTGGCCCGCCAGGGGCGCCATCTGGCCCGCAATATCACCAAGGCGGTATCGTCGTCGAAGCGCATCACGTCCTTGAAGGGGCTCATCTATTGCGGCGTGTCGCTGCCCGGCTGCGATAAATATCTCAATCAGGGCCTCCGCCAGATGAACATCGAGCTGCGCCGCCAGATTTTGCCCGACGGCGGCCATATCTCGCGCAACCCGTCGGTTCAGCTGCAATTGCTGAGCGATCTGATCGCCGTCACCGAAACCCTCGCCGCCGCCCATTTGGAGCAGCCGGTCTGGCTCAAAGACGCGGTGCGCCTGATGGCGCCGATGCTGCGCTCGATGCGGCTTGGCGATGGCGGGCTGGCGCTCTTTAATGGCGGCGCCATGGAAGACGCCGATCTCATCGATCAGATATTGAGCAAGTCGAACATGCGCGTGCGCACCATTTCCTCGGCCCCTCATTCCGGCTTTCAGCGCCTGAGCGCCGGGCGCTCGACGGTGATCATGGATGCCGGCAACATGCCTGGCCGCGACGCCAACCGCTGGGGCCATGCCGGCGCCCTGTCGTTCGAGATGAGCGCCGGCAAGGAACGATTGATCGTCAATTGCGGCGGCGGCGGCCTCGGCGGCGAATGGCGCCAGGCCCTGCGCTCGACGGCGGCCCATTCGACGGTGGTGATCGGCGATCTCAACTCGGCGCCGGTCAATCTGGACGGCGGTAGCGCCCGCAAGCCCCGCCAGGTCACCTCGTCCCGGCGCGAGCTTGACGGCAACACCATTATCGAAGCGGTGTCCGAAGGCTACGAGCAAACCCTCGGCCTCACCCACCGGCGCTTGTTGATGCTGGAGCCGGACGGCGCCGAATTACAGGGCGAGGATCAGATTTACGGCAAGCCCGGCATTGCCTTCGATGCCCGCTTTCATCTGCACCCCAACATTCAGGCGACGGTGATCCAGGACGGCCACGGGGTTCTGATAAAGCCGCACCGGGGCAAGGGTTGGAAGTTCAGCGCCGGCGCCTATTCCCTTTGCCTCGAAGACAGCGTCTATTTCGATGCGCCGCAACGGCGCCGGCGCTGCCAGCAGATTGTCCTTTCCGGGCTTACCGAAGCCAGCGGCACCACCGTCAAATGGCGCCTGGCGCGGCTTTGATCCAATGAACCTCGCGCAACTGATTGCCCGCCTCGAAGACCGTTCCGCCAGGATCGGCGTCATCGGCATCGGCTATGTGGGTCTGCCGCTGGCCCTCACATTCGCCAGCGAGGGCTTCCAAGTCACCGGCTTCGATGTGGATTCCGGCAAGGTCGGCGCGGTGATGGCCGGGCGCAGCTATTTGAGCCATATTCCGGGCAGCGATATCGCGGCGGCCATGGACCAAGGGCGCTTGCGCGCAACCACCGATTTCGCCGGCCTTCGGGACATGGACGCGATCATCCTTTGCGTGCCGACGCCCTTAGGGCCGGAACGCGAGCCGGATCTGAAATATGTGACCGACACCGCCGAAACCATCGCCGGACATTTGCGCGCCGGGCAGTTGGTGATCTTGGAATCCACCACCTATCCCGGCACCAGCCGCGAGGTGCTGAAGCCGATCCTGGAGGCAGGCGGCCTCAAATCCGGCGCCGATTTCCTGCTCGCCTATTCGCCCGAGCGGGAAGACCCGGGCAATGCCGAGTTCCGCACCTCGTTGATCCCCAAGGTGGTCGGCGGCGACGGCGAGGATGCTTTGGCCGCCGCGGTCGCGCTTTACGATCAGATCGTTGTCGAAACCATACCGGTCTCCACTTTGGAGGTGGCCGAAGCGGTGAAGCTGACCGAAAACATATTCCGCGCCGTCAATATCGCCCTGGTCAACGAGATGAAGGTGGTCTACGAGAAAATGGGCATCGATGTGTGGGAAGTGATCGACGCTGCCAAGACCAAGCCGTTCGGCTATATGCCGTTTTATCCCGGTCCCGGCCTTGGCGGCCATTGCATTCCCATCGATCCGTTTTATCTGACTTGGGCTGCGCGCCAGGTGGGCGCCGAAACCCGTTTCATCGAGCTGGCCGGCGAGATCAATACCGCCATGCCCGGCCACGTCGTATCGGTGCTCGGCGATGCTTTGGCCGATGCGGGCAAGACCCTGGACGGCGCGGCCGTGCTTTGCGTCGGCCTCTCCTACAAGAAAAACGTCAACGATATCCGCGAAAGCCCGGCGCTGATCTTGATCGAGATGCTGGAAGCGGGGCACGCAAAAGTCGATTACCACGACCCGTTCGTGCCCGAGATTCCTCAAACCCGTGACCATGCGGGGCTGGCCGGGCGGCGCTCGGTGGAACTGACCGGTGATGTGCTGGCCGATTTCGATGCGGCGCTGATCGTCACCGACCACGATGCCATTGATTTCGAAGCCCTGGTGGCGGCCTCAAAACTGGTGATCGATACCAGAGGCGCGACGCGCACCATGACCAGGCATCGGGACCGCATCCGGAGCGCCTAAAGGCTTTTCATTTCCTTGTTTACGGCGGCGGCGGAATCGGGTTAAGCCGTAATGACGGGGGGTTAATCCTTAAAACAGGGGCAGCATCATGGAAGCCATAGCGCGTTACTTCGATATCGAAGCCAAGGGCTCAAGCATCCGCACCGAAATTCTCGCCGGACTGGCCACGTTTTTGACCATGGCCTATATCATCGTCGTCAATCCATCGATCTTGTCCAAGGCAGGCATGGATTTCGGTTCCGTGTTCGTGGCTACCATCCTGGCCGCCGCCGTCGGCACGCTGATCATGGGGCTCTGGGCGAAGTGGCCGGTGGCGATGGCGCCGGGCATGGGCCTCAACGCCTTCTTTGCCTTCGGCGTGGTGCTCGGCATGAAGCAGACCTGGGAGGTGGCGCTGGGGGCCGTGTTCCTCGCCGGCATTATCTTCTTCATCCTCAGCCTCACCGGCCTTCGCCAATGGATCATCAATTCAATCCCGCGCTCCTTGAAATTTGGTATCGGCGCCGGAATCGGCTTTTTCCTGGCCATCATCGGCTTAAAAAACGCCGGCGTGGTGGTCGATCACCCGGCGACCCTGGTCGGCCTCGGCGATCTTTCCAGCGCGCCGGTATTGCTGGCCGGGCTCGGCTTTGCCGGCATGGTGGCGCTCGACCGCATGAAAGTACCGGGCGCCATTGTTATTTCGATCCTGGTGGTCTCGATCATCGCCTGGATATTCGGCATCGCCGGTTTCAGCGGCTTCGTTGGACCAGTGCCGTCGATGGCGCCCACCTTCTTGCAGCTGGATATCGCCGGCGCCATGTCGTTGGCCTTGCTGGGCGTGGTATTCGCCTTCCTGTTCGTGGATTTCTTCGATACCGCCGGAACGCTGACAAGCGTCGCCAACGTCGCCGGCAAGGTGGACGCGGACGGCAACATCGAAGGCATCGGGCGCGCCGTTATTTCGGACTCGGTGGCCACCGTCGCCGGTTCCGTATTCGGCACCTCCAACACCACCAGCTACATCGAAAGCGGCGCCGGCATTAAAGAAGGCGGACGCACCGGTCTGACGGCGGTCACCACGGCGGTGTTGTTTTTGCTATGCCTCGGCTTCGCGCCGTTGGCGCAGAGCATTCCCGGTTTCGCAACGGCGCCGGCGCTGGTGTTCGTCGCCGCCTATTTTGCGCGCAATCTGAAAGACCTGGATTGGGATGACGTTTCCGAATACGCGCCGGCGGTTCTGGCGGCGGTATTGATGCCGCTCACGTTTTCCATCGCCAACGGCATCGCCATCGGCTTTGTCTCCTACGCGGTGATCAAGCTGTTAAGCGGCCGCTTTGCCGATTTAAACCCGGCCATCCTTCTGGTTGCTGTCTTGGGCGCTGCGCATTACGCCTTCGGCGCTTGAGCCTAATTCAAGTCCGGGCCACTTAAGTCCTGGCCATGGGCGCGGTGTAGGTAAGGTCCGTATCCCACGGGAAAAAGATCCACACCGTTTGCGCCACCTCGTGCACGAAGGTGTCCACATAGGGCATGCCGTCCGGCTTGGCGTAGACCGTGGCCACATGGCTTTCTGGCAATAGCTCCTTGGCGGCGCGCATGGTGGTGCCGGTATCGACCAGATCGTCCACCAAAAGCCAGCCCTTGCCGGCGTCGGCCACCGCTTCGCCCGGCGATTTAATAAGCGTAATCTCGCTCTGGTCTTTTTCGTCGTAGGAGGCGATGCACAGGGTGTCCACATAACGGATTTCCATTTCCCGCGCTAAGATAGTGGCCGGCACCAGCCCACCCCTGGATATGGCGACGATGCCGCGCCAACGTCCTTTGTCGAGCGAAGACCCGGCGTCGATCAGCCGGTTGACCAGCGCCTTGGTATCCCGGTGCACTTCGGCCCAGGTAACGATATGTTCTTGCCCGTCCGCCATGATATCCACCAACCGGTTTATTTCGGTGGCGCGATTGTACCAAGCGCTTACATGCGAACAAGGAATTCCGTTTTGAATGGGGCTGAGAAAACGTCTAGTCTCTGCACCATGTCCCAGAAAAGCATTATGAAGTCTTATCCCTCTATTCCTGATCTCAGGTCCGGCGCCAGGCGCCGATTGCCGCGCTTCGCCTACGATTATTTGGATGGCGGCGCCGGCGACGAGGGCGGGCTGGCTTATAACCGGGCGGCCTTCGGCAAGGTTCAGTTCGTGCCCGAATACTTGGAACAAAGGCGCGCGCCGGAAACCGCCACCGAAATGTTCGGGCGCTCCTACGCCATGCCGTTTGGCGTGGCGCCGGTGGGATTGTCGGGGCTGATCTGGCCGCGCGCCGCCGAATATCTCGCCGCCGCCGCGAAGGCCGCCAACATGCCCTTTTGCCTGAGCGCCATGGCCACCACGAGCATCGAGGCAATCGGTGCTATCGGCGGCGAACACGCCTGGTTCCAGCTTTACCCGCTGGCCGATCACGGTCACGAAAAGGAACTTCTCGACCGGGCCAAGGCGGCGGGGTTTGGTGCGCTTTTGGTCACCGTCGATACGCCGACCACGCGGCGCGGCTTGCGCGAGATCAAAAACGGCATGACGGTGCCGCCGAAATTGTCCCTGAACAACATGGCGCGCATCGCCCTCAATCCTTCCTGGGCGCTGGCGACGTTGGCCGCCGGGCCGCCCAGGTTTGAAAGTCTGTTGCCCTATTTTCCGCCCGGCGCCAATTACGCATCGGTTTCTGAAATGATCAGCGGCTTGCTGGCGCGCATGATCGGCTGGCCCGAGATCGAAGCTTTGCGCAAACATTGGGACGGCCCGATGATCGTCAAGGGGCTCTTGAGCGCGTCCGACGCCGAACATTGCGCGCGCCTCGGCATCGATGCGGTGCAGCTGTCCAACCATGGCGGCCGCCAGTCGGAATCTCTGGTGCACCCCCTGGATATGATCGATGGCGTCCGCGCCCGCATTGGCGATGAATTAAAACTGTTCGTGGATTCCGGCGCCCGCTCCGGCCTCGACGTGGCGCGGGCCATGGCCCGGGGCGCCGATTTCGTGTTCCTCGGGCGCGCTTTCATGTATGGGGTTGCCGCCCTCGGCGCGCCCGGCGCGGCCCACGCGGCGGAATTATTGGGCCTGGAGCTGGTCCAGATTTTGGGCCAGATCGGCTGCCCGGACATTGCATCGCTGCCCGGCTTCCTGCACACGCACGGTAACCGCGAATAGTCGCAAAGCTCCAAGGCTGTTTGATTTTCCAAAGCAATCCGGCCCGCCAATTTCGAAATCAAACGCGCCTCAATAAAGATATTAAATACCTTTTACGTAATATGTAATAGGTATTATTCCCTTCGAGGCACGCGCATCGTTCAATGTCCAGGCGCATCGCTCGTTGTCCACGCGCATCGTTCAATGTCTAGGCGCATCGCCCATTGCCCGGGATGGGGCCTGTATTTATTGCCATTTCAAATATTAGCGCATCGGAGAGCAAGACCGGAGGTCCGCCGCAAAGGATGGGAATTACGGCCTTAGCCGGCCTGTTTGATGGCGCCGATTAGATCGACCAGCACATTTTCGGCGTTGTCCTTGGCAATCTGGCAGGTGCCGACGCCTTCGTGGCCGCCGCCGCCCTGCTCCAACATCAAAAGTCCGATATTGGCGTTCGATCCCCGGTTGAGGATCGATTTTCCCACCGCCAGCAATATCTTGTCATCGCTATCGCCGGGCAGCACATTGATGGAAACCTGGGCGCTCGGATAAATGCCGTACAGCAAGAACCGGTTGCACACATAGATCGGGTCTTCTTCGCGCAGATCAGCAACCACCACATTGCCGTCGATGGTGGCACAGCGCCGGATCTGCATTTCCGCCAGCTCTTCATGTTCCTGGAACACGCGGAGGCGTTCCTCAACTTCCGCAATGGCCAGAATTTCCTCCACCGGATGATGCCGGCAATAGACCATCATATCGCGCATAAACTCGTCATTGGAGGTGGAGAAATTATCCAGCCTGGAAAGCCCGGTGCGCGGATCGATGAGAAAATTCAACAGCGCCCAGCCGGCCGGCGCCAGAATATCACGCTCCGAATAGCGCGCCGCGTCAGCCTTATCGACGGCATCCATCATTTCCGTGGAAATCTTGGGAAAGGCGTTTTCGCCGCCGTAATATTGATAGACAACGCGCGCCGCCGATGGCGCGTTGGGATCGATGATGTGGTTCTTGTGCGCGCCCACGCGCACCGTTTCGCTGACATGGTGGTCAAAGCAAAGATGCACGCCATCCACATAGGGAAGGTTGGTGGTGATATCGCGCGGCGTGATATCAACCCGGCCCTGCTGCACATCACGGGGCTCGGCGAACCGGATATCCTGGTCCACGATATCCAACTCGATCAACAGGCCGCCGGCGACAACGCCGTCAAAATCCGCCCGCGTTACCAGTCGAAACTTGTCTTCACCCATGTATAACGCTCCGAATACACCACAAGTCGTTAAATATGGTGCTCCCGGACCGAATATCAAGCCCAAACCGGTGGATTCCCGTGGCCTTTTTTACGGCGAATTTGCGCGCGGTTTTTGCCCGGTCCCAAGCGGTTCGATTTGCCGCGCCCGTGCTTCGGCTTCTGCGGCTTTTTCGGGCTCGCCCAGAACCCGGTAGGCGCGCGCCAGACGGCGCCATCCGGCGGCGTCTCCGGGCTCGGCTTCCAGCTTGGCGGCCAAGCGGGCGACCATGGCGCGGATGAATTTCGCCCGCTCCGCTGCCGACATTTTGGAGACCGCTTCCACGTCTTCGCGGCTGGGACCACCGCTTGGCACCGTCGCTGGCGGATGGGCCGGCGCCAGTCCGGGCCGCACCCGGCCCAAATCGATGCCGCCGGCCTTGGCGGCGTTGGCGATCTGGCGGCGGACGCCCGCCAGATAGGGCGCGCCGGGGCGCGAGATTGCTACCAAATCAGTCCAGGTTTGTACCGCCGGGCCATGCTCGCCGGCCTGAAAATGCGCCAGACCCTGGTAAAAGAGCGCTTTCTCCAGCCGCGGATCGGCCTTCAGCGCGGCCTCCAGCGCCGCCCGGGATTCCGCTGCGAAGCGCTGCCCGGCGTTCATGAACATCGCCTCGGCCAGGGCGGCGTGCATTTCGGCGTCGGCAGGCGCCAGCCGGGCGGCCTGGCGGAAGGCGTGGGCGGCCTGGGCGTAATCGGCGAGCCGCATGGATGAGCGGCCGAGCAGATTCCAGCCCTCCAGCCGCTGCGGCGATTGCTGCATGCGTTTGGCCAGGCTATCGACGATTTTTTTCAGGCTGGCGGTCTCGGGATCAACAACGGGGCCGCGCATCGCATGGGGAAGGTCCGCCTCGGCGGGCGCACCCAGCCAGCCATATATGGAAAACGAGAATATCGGCACCAAAACGGCGATGCCGATAGCGAGGGCCAGACTGGCCGCTTGCGGCGCCCCGGCGGGCGCCCCGTCGCCCGGCACGGCCTCTTCGGCGGCCACCGCCAGGCGCCGGGATATCTCTTCGCCCAAGACATCGGCTTCGTCTTGATCGATCAGGCCGAGGGCGCGGTCCGCGGCAATCTCGGCGGCCTGGCTGGCATAGACGCCGGCCTCGTGGCCGCCCCGGGCCGGGCGGCGGCGGAACAAGGGCAGGATCAGCACAAACAGCACCACCAGCGAGGCCAGGCCAGCCAATATCCAGATGGTCATGAGGCGCTGTCTTTATGGTTGCCGGCGGCGCCGCCCGGCAATGGCAATTTCTTCTGCCGGCGGAAATAGACGGCGATGCCGAACATCCCGATCAACGCAAAGGCCACCGGCCCCAGCCACAAGACCGCCGTCGCCAACTTTACCGGCGGATTCAAAAGCACATAATCGCCGTAGCGGGACTGGATGTAATCGACAACACCCTGGTCGGAATCGCCGGCCACCAGGCGTTCGCGCACCAACAAGCGCAAGTCGCGGGCCAACTGGGCGTCAGAATCGTCGATCGACTGGTTCTGGCAGACAATGCAGCGAAGGCCCTTGGATATGTGGCGGGCGCGGGTTTCCAGCACCTTGTCCTTTAATATCTCAGCGGGATTGACGGCCAACGATGGCGGCGCCCAAAGCAGAGACGCGGCGAGCATGATTGCGGATAGGGCGGCGCGCATTATTGGCGAACCAGTTTTTGCACAATGGGCAACAACGTCGCCTTCCAATTGGCTGCGTTGATGACGCCGATATGTTTGTAGCGGATAATGCCGGCCTTATCGACGATGAAGCTTTCCGGCGCGCCCGAAACGCCGAAGGCGATGGCGCCCCGGCTTTTCGGATCGTCGCCCACCAGCAAATAGGGATTGCCCTGGCGCTTCAGCCAGCGCGGGCCCGAGGTGCGGTCCGTTTCCCGCCAATCGATGCCGTAGATGGGAAGCACCTTGTCTTTGGTCAGTTGCATCAGGAACGGATGCTCGGCCAGGCACGCATAGCACCAGGAGCCGAAGATATTGACCAGCGACACCTTGCCCACGAGGTCCTTGTTGGAAAAGCCGCGCGCATAGCCTTGCAGCGGGCTAAGCGAAAACTCCGGCACCGGCTGGTCGATCAACACCGACGGGATGCGGCTGGGATCGCGCCCGAGGCCGAGGGTGAACCAGATGGCCAGCACGCCGAGCACCAGGATCGGGGTCAGGAAGGCTAGCCGTTTGATCACGCCCGCCCGCCCATCAGGCTTCGGCGCCGGCGCCTTTGGGCACCGGCTGCTTCGATGCCGCGCCGATGCGGTAGCGCCGGTCGGTCAGGCTGACGCCGGCGCCCAGCATCATGATCAGCGCGCCGGCCCACATCCAGGGCACCAGGGGATTGAAATAGAGCCGGGTGATATAGCCGCCCTTGCCGTCGGGATCGCCGATCACCGCATAAAGATCGCCGAAGAATGTCGGCTCGATGGCAGCCTCGGTGGTTGGCTGGCGCGATACCGTGTAGGTGCGTTTCTCCGGGCTAAGGTCTATCTCAAAGCCGCCGCGTTTGACCTGGAAGGTGCCGGACAACGCCTGATAGTTGGGGCCCTGGATGGTTTTGGCGCCTTTCAATGTGAATTCATAGCCGCTCACCGTCACCGTGTCGCCGGGGCGCATGATCTGGATGCTTTCGCTGCGCCACGCGCTCGACGCGGTCATGCCGGCGATGGCGATGGCCAGCCCGCCATGGGCCAAGGTCATGCCCCAGGTGGCGCGCGGCTGGCGCAAAATCCGCCGCCAGGTGGCGCTGATATCGGCCTCGAACAGGCGCACCCGCGACGCGAACTCATAAAGGGTCGCCAGGCTAAGCCAGGCCGCCAAGCCCATGCCGAACGATGCCAGCGCGCTGGCCCGGTCGAACAACAGCCAAAAGCCGAAGCCCACCAAGGCGGCGATCAAAAAGACGAATTTGAGGCGGGCAAGCGCTTTCGCCCCGTCGCTCTGCTTCCATTGCAGGAGCGGCGCGACGCCCATCATCAGGATCGCCGGGATCATCATCGGGATAAAGACGGTATTGAAATAGGGCGCCCCCACCGACACCTTGCCAAGTTCCAGCACATCCAAAAACAACGGATAAAGGGTGCCGAGCAATACCGATGCGGTGGCCACGGTGAGCAGGAAATTGTTGATCACCAGCCCGCCTTCTCGGGAAATCGGATCGAAGCGGCCTTGGCCAATAAGGCTTGGGCCGCGCCAGGCATAGAGCGCAAATGCGGCGCCGACGGTGATCACCAGGAAGGCCAGGATGAAGACGCCGCGCGATGGATCGGACGCGAAGGCGTGCACCGACGTCAACACGCCCGAGCGCACCAGGAAGGTGCCCAGCATGGAGAGCGCAAAAGCGATGATCGCCAGGAACACGGTCCAGGCTTTGAGGGCGTCGCGCTTTTCCGAGACAATGGCTGAATGTAGAAGCGCGGTTGCCGCCAGCCAGGGCATGAAGCTGGCGTTCTCCACCGGATCCCAAAACCACCAGCCGCCCCAGCCCAATTCGTAATAGGCCCACCAGGAGCCAAGCGCGATGCCGCCGGTCAGGAATCCCCAGGCGGCCAGCGTCCAGGGCCGCACCCAACGCGCCCAGGCGGCATCGATGCGGCCTTCGATAAGAGCGGCGACGGCGAACGAAAAGGTCGTCGACAGCCCCACATAGCCGAGATAGAGAAGCGGCGGATGAAAGGCCAGGCCCGGGTCCTGGAGCAGCGGGTTGAGGCCGGCGCCGTCGATGGGCGCCGGGTTCAGTCGCGCGAACGGGTTCGAGGTAAACAGGATAAACGCCAAGATGCCGACGCCGATCAGCGCCTGCACGCCAAGCACCCGCGCCTTGAGGCTGGGCCGCAGGTTGCCGCCGAAAAACGCCACCGCGCCGCCATAGAGAGCGAGGATCAGCGCCCACATGAGCATCGAGCCTTCATGGTTGCCCCAGACGCCGGACACCTTGTAGAGCATGGGCTTCAGGGTATGGGAATTGTTGACGACAATGGCCACCGAGAAATCCGAAGTGACGAACGCATGGGTCAGGGCCGCGAACGACAAGGCCACCAGCGTCGCCTGCAAAAGCGCCGCCGGCGCCGCCATTGCGGACAAGCCTTCGTTATGCCGCCACGGCCCGGCGAGGCCGGCAAAGGCCTGCACGAAGGCCACCGCCATGGCCATGACTAGCGCAAAATGTCCAAGCTCGGATATCATGGTTTTGGTGTTCCTTCGCCTTTCCCCGGCCCGGAAGGACCGCCTTTCCCCAGCCCGGAAGGGCTGCCTTTCCATTGTCCGGATTTTTTGATGGCGTCGGCGACCTCGGCGGGCATGTAGGTTTCATCGTGCTTGGCCAGCACGTCGGTTGCCTGGAAGATGCCGTCCCGGAAATGACCCTCGGCGACGATGCCTTGGCCCTCGCGGAACAGGTCCGGCAGGATGCCGCGGAAATTAACCTGCACCGAATTGGCAAGATCGGTCACCGTGAAACGGATATTGGCGTCGGCAATTTTTTTGACGCTGCCTTTTTCTACCAGCCCGCCGATCCGCAGCCGCTGTTCGCCGCTGATCACCTTGGTCTTTAAATCGGTTGGGCTGTGGAAAAACACCAGATTGTCCTGAAAAGCGGTCAGCACCAGCGCCACGGCGCCTGCCAGAAGAAGAAAGCCGAGCGATATAAAGGCCAGTCTTTGATGTTTGGGTTTCATGGGCTAGGCCTCTTCGCTTTCGCCCTGGCGGCGCATGCTTTCCAGTTCGGCGTCCGAACGCTTCAGCCGGGCGCGGCTTTGCCAGAGGATGGCGATCAGCACCAGCGCCGACAAGCCATAAGACGGCCAGATAAACGCGCCGTAACCGCCCATGTCGATGAATGCGATCAAATCCATGCCCTCAAGCCTCCGTCTGGCGAAGGCGCCGCGCCTGGATGCGGGCGTCGTTGAACTCAGCGCGGACGCGCACGAACATCACCCAAAAATAAAACGCCGTATAACCCACCGCCATTAGCAGAAGCGGCGTCAGCATCGAGGAATGGATCGCCGGTCCGCCGAACTTCACGACGCTGGCCGGCTGATGCAATGTGTTCCACCAATCCACCGAGAACTTGATGATCGGCACATTGACGGCGCCGACGATGGCCAGGATGGCGGCGGCGCGCATCCCCCGGCCACGGTCATCAAAGGCGCTCTCCAAGGCTATATAGCCGAGATAGAGAAACAATAGGATCAGCACCGATGTCAGGCGCGCATCCCACACCCACCACGTGCCCCACATGGGCTTGCCCCAGAGCGATCCGGTGGCCAGCGCCAGAAACGTAAAGGCGGCGCCGATCGGGGCGGTGGCGCGGGCCACCACGAAGGCGGTCAGATGGCGCCAGATCAGGCCAACGGCGCTGGCAATCGCCAAGGCCGAATAACAGAACATGGCCATCCAGGAGGCGGGCACATGCACGTACATGATGCGCACCGTCTCGCTTTGCTGATAATCGGCCGGCGAGACAATAAGCGCAAAATAAAGCCCGGCGGCCAGGCAAAGGACGCTGACCCCAGCGGCCCAGGGCTGCAGGGCGCTGATAAGCTTCAAAAATCGGGTCGGGTTTGCAAACCGGTGCATGGCATCTGTTTTAATTCGGATGAGCGCCTATATCTAGCGCCCTCGCGATGAATTGACATTGATTTCTATCATTTGGCCTATTCCGCGGCCTGGCGCAAGGCGGCGGCTCCGGCCCAGGGCGCCAACGCCGCCGCGCCCAACAACAATCCGCCCAATACCAGCAATTGCGCCTTGAACGGCAATCCGATGAGGCTGGCATCGACCGCCGAGACGCCGAAGATCAGCACCGGGATAAACAGCGGCAACACCAGCAGCGATAGCAATACGCCCGAACGCCGGGCGCCCAGGCTTAACGCCGCGCCGACGCCGCCGATCAGGCTTAGGCTCGGCGTGCCGAGGGCCAGGGCGGCCAACAGGACTGCAAAGCCCTCGCCCCGCATATTCAGAAAAACGCCGAGCAACGGCGCCGCGATAATCAGCGGCAATCCGGTGGTCAGCCAATGGGCGGCGGCCTTGGCGAGAAACTGCAATTCCAGCGGCAGCGGCGACAGCACCAGCAGTTCCAGCGATCCGTCCTCGTGGTCGCTCTGGTACAAGCGGTCCATGGACAGCATCGCCGCCAGCAAGGCCGCCACCCAGATGACGCCGGCGGCGACGCGGGCCAAGATGGCCGGCTCCGGGCCGACGCCCAACGGAAACAACACCACCACCAGCACGAAAAACACGATGACCATCATGCTGTCGGCGCCTTGGCGCAGGGCCAGACGGATATCGCGGGCAATCAGGGCGGCCATCGGGGATTTGGGGGATTTGGATGGGCTCATAGAACTGCGTCCCCCAAATCCAGAGCCGCGCCCACAAAGGCGCCCATATCGAGGCGCTCACCGTCCGCCGGATCGCGCCCGTGCGAGGCCATCACGACGCTGCCGCCGCCCGCCCGGTGGCGCCTGATTTCCGCTTCCAGTATTTCTTCCGACGCTTTGTCCAGGGACGCCGCCGGCTCGTCCAGCAGCCACAAAGCCGCCGGGATCGCCGCCAGCCGCGCCAAATTGAGCCGCCGGCGCTGGCCCGCCGACAGAAAACGCGCCGGCAGATCGGCCATTTTTGCCAGACCGAAACGCTCAAGGCCTAACCAAGCATCGCCGCCGCCGGCCATGGCGCACCAGAATTGCAGGTTTTCGGCGGCGCTAAGCGCCCCTTTGATGGCGTCCGCATGGCCCACATATAAGAGCCGCGCCCGGTGCCCGTCCCGGTCCTGCGCAAGCGCCACGCCGTCCCACGAAATCTGGCCCTCGATCACCGGCAGCAATCCGGCCATGACGCGCAGCAGGGTTGATTTGCCCGAACCGTTGGGGCCAACCAGATGCAGCAGGCCGCCGCCGTCTACGGCAAAATCCAGGCCGCGAAAAACGATCCTTTGCCCCCGGTAACTGCCGAGGCCGCTGCCGATAAATTGGCCCATAAATCCCTCAAAGCGACTTAGTTTGCGCGGCCAGCCTAGCCCAAGCCAATTTTAATGAAAAGCGGGCAGGAAAAAGCGGCCGGGAAGTCAGGGGGGGTGCTTCCCGGCCGAAGGTGTTTGGCTTTGTCTGCCAATAGGGGGGTAAGAGAGTACTGGTCTCTTAATCAGGAGGCCTGATCCCCGCCATATAAGCTTGGGAATGCGGCGAAAATATGCCCCAATTGAATTCATATTGTGCCGAGCCCATATCTACAGACAGACATAGTGAGTGCGGGGCTGGAAAGGCGAAGGCCGATAGTGTAGGCAAGAGCCGCAACACGTTGAAAATGCAGGAGACTCCCATGGCCGAGGTCGGACAGGACAGCTTGAAAACGCGGGCGACATTGAGCGCGGGCGGCAAAAGTTACGATTATTACAGCCTTGATGCGGCCTCCAAGGGCGGCCTCGGCGATTTATCGCGGCTGCCGTACTCATTAAAAGTCCTGCTCGAAAATCTGCTGCGCTATGAAGACGGCGTCAGCGTCTCCACCGATGACATCAAGGCCCTGGCCGAGCGCCGCCCCAACCACGAGATCGCCTTTCGCCCGGGCCGCGTCTTGTTGCAGGACTTCACCGGCGTGCCGGCGGTGGTCGATCTCGCCGCCATGCGCGAAGCGATGAACGATCTCGGCGGCGATCCCCGCAAAATCAATCCGCAAAGCCCGGTCGATCTGGTCATCGATCATTCCGTGATGATCGACAAGTTCGGCACCAAAGCCGCCTTCGATGCCAATGTGGAGATGGAGTTCGAGCGCAATCAGGAGCGCTATGAATTTCTGCGCTGGGGCTCGGAGGCTTTCGACAATTTCCGCGTGGTGCCGCCGGGCACCGGCATTTGCCATCAGGTCAATCTGGAGTTCCTCGCGCAAACCATCTGGACGTCGGACGTGGACGGCACGGACGTGGCCTATCCCGACACCGTGGTCGGCACCGACAGCCACACCACCATGATCAACGGCCTGGCGGTATTGGGCTGGGGCGTCGGCGGCATCGAAGCCGAAGCCGCCATGCTCGGCCAGCCGGTGTCCATGCTGATCCCCGACGTGGTCGGCTTCAAGATGACCGGTAAATTGCGCGAAGGCACCACGGCCACCGATCTGGTGCTCACCGTGGTGCAAATGCTGCGCGCCAGGGGCGTGGTCGGCAAGTTTGTGGAATTCTTTGGCCCGGCGCTCGATACCCTGTCGCTTCCGGACCGCGCCACCCTGGCCAACATGGCCCCCGAATACGGCGCCACCTGCGGCTTTTTCCCGGTCGATGCAGAGACCATCCGGTTCTTGAAATTCACCTCCCGGGATGCAGATCGCATCGCCCTTGTCGAAGCCTACGCCAAGGCACAAGGCATGTGGCGCGACGACACCACCCCGGATCCGGAATTCACCGATACCCTGGAGCTGGATATTTCCACCGTCGAGCCATCCATTTCGGGCCCGAAGCGGCCCCAGGACCGCATCCCCTTGTCGGACGCGGCGCCTGCGTTCCAAAAGGCTTTGGACGACGTGGGCAAGGGCTCCGGCCCGATCGAAGCCGCCGGCGCCGATTATTCGGTGCAGGACGGCGACGTGGTCATCGCCGCCATCACCTCTTGCACCAATACCTCCAATCCATCGGTTTTGCTGGCCGCCGGTCTGTTGGCGCGCAACGCGGTGGCCAAGGGATTGCGGCCCAAGCCGTGGGTCAAAACCTCGCTGGCGCCGGGCAGCCAGGTGGTCACCGATTACCTCAAAGAGGCCGGCGTGCTTGGTGATTTGGAGACCCTTGGCTTCCATGTGGTTGGTTACGGCTGCACCACCTGCATCGGCAATTCCGGGCCCTTGCCGGAACCGGTGGCGAATGCCATCGATGAGGGCGATCTGACGGTCTGCTCGGTTTTGTCCGGCAATCGCAATTTCGAGGGCCGCATCCACGCCCAGATCAAGACCAACTATCTGGCCTCGCCGCCGCTGGTGGTTGCCTACGCCATCGCCGGTTCCATGACCCGGGATCTCTATAACGATCCCCTCGGCAAGGATGCCGATGGCGAATTGGTCTATTTGAAGGATATCTGGCCGACCAATGCGGAAATCCAGGACGCGGTGGCCAGCCACATTACCCCTGAAATGTTCGCCAAGCGCTATGGCGACGAGGTTTGGGCCGGCCCGCAGCAATGGCAGGATATCAAGTCGGCGGGCGAGCTGACCTATGGCTGGCAGGAACATTCCACCTACGTCAAATATCCCAGCTTCTTCGACGGCATGACCCAGGAGGCCGGTGATTTCGCCGACGTGGAAGGCGCCAGGGAATTGGCCATCTTAGGGGATTCGGTGACCACCGATCACATCTCCCCAGCCGGCGCAATTCAGGAAAGCGGCCCCGCCGGCATCTATTTGACCGAGCGTCAGGTGCGCCCGTCGGCGTTCAATTCCTACGGCTCCCGGCGCGGCAATCACGAGGTCATGATGCGCGGCACCTTCGCCAATATCCGCATCCGCAACGAAATGGCGCCCGGCACCGAAGGCGGCGTCACGCTGCACCAGCCGTCCGGCGAGCAAATGCCGATCTATGACGCGGCCATGAAATACGCCGCCGAGGATACGCCCCTGGTGATCATCGGCGGCAAGGAATACGGCAACGGCTCGTCCCGGGACTGGGCCGCCAAAGGCACGCGCCTGCTCGGCGTCAAGGCGGTCATTGTCGAAAGCTTTGAGCGCATTCACCGCTCCAATCTGGTCGGCATGGGCATCTTGCCGCTACAGTTCAAGGACGGCGCCACGCGCCAGACTTTGGGCCTGGACGGTACCGAGATTTTCGATATCACCGGCATAAAAGACGGCATTGATCCGCGCATGGATGTGGCCTGCCGAATTACCCGGGCCGATGGATCGTCCGAGGACATTGCGCTCCTTTGCCGCATCGATACCGCCGATGAAGTCGAATATTACCGCCACGGCGGCATCCTCCAATATGTGCTCCGCCGTCTGAAGGCCGCCTGACCGCCTTTGCGCCGGCGGGCGGTCCTAAGTCACGAAGCCATCACCGCCATTTGATTGGCGGTGGGCCCGGCCATGGACTAATTTTACAGCAATGAAAACGAAACAAATATTTCCAGGGTTAGCGGCTCTGCTGCTGGTATGGCTGACGGTTTCAGCCCTGCCTGGCGCTGCCGATGCCGGCCAGAAAGGCCAAAGCGGGCTGACGGTGGTTGAGCTTTATACCAGCCAAGGCTGCTCTTCCTGCCCGCCGGCCGACTTCCTGCTTGGTCAATTGGCGCGCCAAAGCGGCATTTTGGCGCTGTCGTTTCACGTGGATTATTGGGATTATATCGGCTGGAAGGACCCCTATGGATCGGCGGACAATACGCGCCGCCAGCGGGACTATAAGAAAACCTTCAACCGATCCTATGTGTATACGCCGCAGATGGTGGTCGGCGGCATGTTCGAAGTGACCAGCTCCGACATTGCCGCGGTCAAAGATGGCATTCGCCAGGCCGGTCTGGCGCCGAATGTGCCGATCGGCCTTGTCCGCGATGATTCCGGGGATTTGAATATTTCGGTCAGCGGCTCGGCGAGGCCGGCGCAATTGGCGATTTGGCTGGCTTTGTTCGAACTGACCACCGAGACCCGCGTCCGCCGCGGCGAAAACCGGGGCCGGACTATCATCAATCACAACGTGGTGCGCACATTCAAAAAAATCGGCGACTGGACCGGTGCGCCCAAGACGCTGACCGTTGCGGCCGCCGAATTGAAGCAACACAAAGGCCGCGGCTGTGCGGTGTTTTTGCAGAGCGAACTGAAAGGACCGATCCTGGGCGCGGCGGCGATCATATTGGAACCCCAGCGGTAGTCCCGATATTCGCGCCGGGCATTATTGCCTGGGCGCAGGGGATTGCCCGACTTGCGGCTTGGTGTAAACCAAGCCGCATTTTTTTAATTTGCGGGCTGAGTTTAACCTCTAGCCCGCTTGGGGTTGGCATGGTCGGCCAAGCGGGCGCCCCCATTACCGCTCCTACCACCTCAAGAAAGTTTAACCACAGAGACAGTGAGACGGTGAGAAGAAGAAAGGGGATTCAACACAGAGATCACAGAGGTCACAGAGAAGAGAAAAAAGAATGCGCTGCGCGCGGCCTTGAATTCCCTTTCAGAGTTTTAGAGTTTCGGGACTCCCATCCCACTGCCCCGCGTCATGCCCCGACTTGATCGGGGCATCCAGAGCGGCTTGGAAGGCGTTGCGATTAAATTTGCGAAGTGCCCGGCGTCCCTGGATCACCCGGTCAAGCCGGGTGATGACGGTATGTTAGAGTTTTAAAGTTTCGGGACATATGTGGACGACCCCCTTTGTGCAAGGGTGATTTCGGGTTCCGGTTTAGATTGCGTGCAGTCATATGTCCGGCCTGTTTGCGCGGCGCTTATGGCCGCT